>CZCB01004321.1_pt1 | contig 12723 bp, 12 predicted proteins | sample 591991 | NCBI WGS metagenome assembly CZCB01 (sample SAMEA3556809, study PRJEB10932) | anaerobic digester metagenome | reverse complement strand
AAAGAATTTCAAAATATTTTACTACCGAGGCATTTTACACACTATTTTGGACTTGACTCTAAGACCCCTTAAGGATAAAGGGGTCTTAGTTTCTAAATTGAGAATATACTTAATTGGATTATTCTTTACACCAGAAAATTAGTTAAATGCTAAATTGCATATTATATAAATGTGTGTATGTACCATTTAATTCCATTAATTCTTCATGTGTCCCCTGCTCAGCAATCCCCTGATCCGTTAATACAACAATCTTTTTTGCATTTCTAATTGTTGATAAACGATGGGCTATGACAAAAGTTGTACGATTTTTAGCCAAACTTTCTAATGAATCTTGAACGACCTTTTCACTTTCATTGTCCAAAGCACTTGTGGCTTCATCAAAAATCAAAACGGCCGGATTTTTTAAGAAAACCCTTGCAATACACAATCTTTGTTTTTGCCCTCCCGATAATTTAACACCACGTTGCCCAATATCTGTATTATACCCATCCGGTAATTTCATGATAAATTCATGAGCATTTGCCTTTTTAGCAGCTTCAACGATTTCGTCTTTACTTGCACCAGGTTTTCCATAGCCAATATTATCGAAGACAGTTCCAGAAAATAAATAAACATCTTGCTGTACCACACCCACATTCCTTCTTAAAGAATCCAAGCGGATATCCTTGATATTTAAACCATCCAGTAATATTTCTCCCTGACTCACCTCATAAAAGCGGGGTATGAGCGAACATAGTGTTGTTTTACCAACACCGGATGATCCTACAAGTGCAATATATTCTCCAGCCTTTACATCAAGGGATAGGTTTTCAAAGATATAGTCATGATCTTCATGATATTTGAATCCTACATTTCTAAACTGTATATTTCCTTGTACATTCTTTAACTCAATGGCATGAGCAGAGTCCTGTATTTCCGGTTCAATCTCTAAAATCTCTATAAATCTTTCAAAACTGGCAATTCCCTCTTGAAGCTGCATAACCATATGAGTTAACTTCTGAATAGGTTCAGTAAGATTCCCAATATAGAGTAAAAATGTAATCAAATCTGCTAAATCTAAAGAAGCATTTACAATGCTGACACCACCAAAAACAATCAATGTTACGATAATAAGCTGTAAAAAAGTGCTCATGCCATTATAAAGATATGATTCATTTCTATAAGTATCTTTTCTGCTGTCGAGAAATTTATCGTTCTCGTAAGCAAATTTTTTCTTTTCTATTTCTTCATTGGCAAAGGACTTCACCACCCGTATTCCCGAAAGATTATCTTCAACCTGAGCATTAACATCACCAATGCATTCCTTGTTTTTTCTTAAGGCAATATGCATTCGTTTATTGAAATACAATGCAAAAACCGCCATGATTGGTAAAAAGCAAAAAACAACAATGGTTAGTTTCACATTGATATTTAGCAGAATTATAAAGGCACCTATAAATTTTACCGAATATACAATGTAGTCTTCAGGACCATGATGATATAATTCTGATAATGAGAGCAAATCATTGGTTATTCTTGACATCAGCTGCCCAGTTTTTTGACTATCATAAAAACTTAGAGATAATTTTTGATAGTGTTCAAACAATTCACAGCGCATATCCCTTTCCATCATTGCACCCATTGTATGTCCGCGATAATCGTAATAGTAGTTACAGGCTGTCTGTAGTCCAATAAGTGCAAGCATTATAGCTCCCACTTTATAGATTTCTCTCAGTGTATTCTGCAAATTTCCCGTCAATACAGTTTTCGTAATATATCTTGTAAGTAATGGAAATATAAGCGTAATTGCCGCTACAATAAAGGCACAGAACATAACTGAGAAAAACAAACCTAAATATGGTTTATAATAAGATAAAAATTTCTTAAGTCTAAAATTCATATATTGCTCCTCCATTATTTTGGAGGGTTAGACTATAGTAGCCCTCCATACTTTAGTCATTTTAGCTTTTAATGTATTTTCCATATATAACATCCTTTCTGTATATTTTATTATATCGCAGAGAAACTGCGGTATAAGCATAGGTTCTTTTCATTTGTCTGAGAGCGAATGTTCATTTTGGCAGGATATTTGCTCTCAGATCAATATATAGTTTCTCAGTAGTTTCACTGCTACGAAAACTTATATATACATCTTTCTTATCAAATCGTTCAATCTTTATTGTAGGGGATGACTTCGCTTGAACAAAGAGTAAAATTTCACCCAGAGTATCCGATTTAAAATTCCCTTTCAGAGTTCCTCCGATACCCCCATAACCATTAGTCCTTATACCAATATCCATATCCCTGGCACTTTTCTCTATAAGAGATATATCAGCAATTTCAGAGAAGTCAATGTTTAATCCATACATAGCTTTTATTTGTAGGCAATCATCAAGTATATTCACATTAGGGTCCTTTTCGCCATAAAAAAATAAGGTACCTACCGCAATAAAGATAACAGCAGATATAATAATTGCAGCGACAACAACCGATTTTGGCGTCTTTAATGCTGAATCATCCGTTTTATAAGTAACCGATGTGCTTCTGTACTTGTTATAAATCCGATTATACACAAGGATTAAGACAACAATCCCGGGTACACATACAATTACTAATAAAACAGCACCAACTTTAATACTAAAAAGTGACAATATACCTGTCACAAACATACAAACCGCGTAAATTGCCCACATCAAACCGTTCGCCCGATTGTATGATGGAATATCCGTTATCTCTTCAGGCCTTACAGTACTTCCTGACCAAAAGTGCATTGGGTCTTTACGCTTGAACGCCCAAAGAGCTATTACCCCAAAAATCAGTGAACACAACCAACATATAACGGCAAATATGATATTCTCAGACGACATTGCTATTGCCTCCTCATACTTGGATTTTAAATATCAGGAATAAGTAGAGAACTGGTCATTACTATGCCTGGAATCCCGCAAAGTGAGTGTGTCCACTCGAATAGTTAACTGTCTATCCCGGAATCCATTGCGGTAGGCGGTCCTTTCTTCCTTACCTCATAGGGCTGGACCCCTATTTACTCTATTGATTGGGATAAGAGTCCCTGGTTGAAAATTTCTTCCAATCGTTTGGAAAATGCTTAATCCAAAAATAATCCGTGCATAAGTTCTTAGGTTATTATAATATTATACTGAGTCATGGTACATCCTCCTCGGTTTGGTATCTGTGTCGTAACTATATTGTAACCGAGGCATGGGCTTTTGCTCAAATTATTTTTATTTTTATACCATTACACGGACTTAATTTGCCCAACAAACTCTATAAATAATTATGCTTTACCTAAAGGAAGGAATACAAATTATGAAGATAAGTATTCAAAACGGTATAATACAAGGTATACATGAACATGGATGTTTGGCATTTAAGGGAATCCCTTATGCAAAACCGCCGGTCAAGGACTTACGGTTTTTGCCTCCTCAACCTTGCGAGGATTGGCATGGGGTTTTAGACTGTTCACGATATGGCCCACGTCCAATTCAGTTTCCTCCAGATTACTGTCTTGACAAGGACAGCGCTGTCTACTCTGAAGACTGTTTAAATCTAAATGTTTGGACACCCTCTGTAAATGGTAAAAAGCGACCCGTCCTCTTTAATATTTTTGGCGGTGGTCACATGTCAGGCTCCAATTCTGAGCTGGGTTCAGAAGGCTACCGGCTGGTGAGGGATAATGATATTGTTTTTGTTTCTCCCAACTATCGGGTAGGAGCATTAGGTTTTCTTTATCTGGGACATTTGCTAGGGAAGTCATATGAATCCACTGGTAACCTGGGCCTGTTGGACTTAATCCTTGCCTTAAAATGGGTCCGGAATAATATCTCTCACTTTGGTGGGGACCCTAATCAGGTAACCATTGTTGGTCAATCCGCCGGCGGAAAACTCGTAATGGATTTAATGCTTGCACCGGCAGCAAAAGGTCTGTTTCACCGGGCCGTGGCTATGAGTGGTGCACTGCAGAGTATTAAGGATATCCAGACAGAACAGCGCTTAACCAAGAACTTCCTAAATGCCATGGGATTGACTGAAGAAACGGCAAAGGAGCTTCTAACATGCACTCCTGAAGCAATTGTAAAGGGACAAGAAGAAGCCAATAAAGTCTACTTTAAGGCAGAGAGCTATGGAGCAACCGCTGATGGTATTACTTTACCCCTTGATATAGAGGCCACCATAGACAAGGGACACTTTAATTCCGTCCCATTGATTATGGGACATACCCTGCAGGAGCTAGGTCCGGATCCCAATGCAAAGCCTGAGCAAATCGATATTAAGGAGATTAAAAGAAGGCTTATATGGAAGTTTGGCGACAACTGGCGGGTACCTTTCCGTGCATATAAAGAAGAACTCATCTCCCATTCGTCTGATTTTGCCTATGGAACAATTGCTACACGGTTTACTTATGTAGAAGCCTATCTGCGAACTGCCGCTTATCTGGCAAAACAGAATCAGAAGCTATGGCTCTACCGCTGGGATTATGCCGGTGGACTTACTGCATGCCACTCTTCAGATAACGAAGCTCTATTCGATAGAACCGATCCTGAAAAACACCGGTTAGAGCCTGAAAAGACCAGCAAGGTAGGACATTGCTTCCGGCAGGCAGTGATACAGTTTGTGAAAACAGGGGATCCAAACGTGGAGCATATCCCCCAGTGGCACTCATTTAGTGAAACAACCCCAATGCGTATTATATTTGATTATCCTATAAGAACAGAAACCTTCCACCCCAGATACACTGAGAATTTTCCCCTACAGGTATTTAAGCTGGAATAGCAGGAGGTTTATGTGAAATAATATGTACCCCATAAAGATCCACTAAAAAGCCGTGGTAAATTGGGTTTGTTTATTCCCATGTAACCACGGCTTTTCTGCCTATCCCTTAGCATTATAAAGGGACTGATTCAAATAATCCGCTGCAATAACCTGATGCCTTTGTCTTTGGAGACACCTTCTATACCCTTGGATCCTCCGAAATCCAAGTCTCAGAGCTACATAGCTTACTTTCTGCTTCTTCAATCATATCCAGTGATATACAGTGTCGTCCACCTTCAAATTCTGTATTAAGCCATGCCTCCAAGATATCTAAGGCCTCTAAAACACCAGTTATTTTACCTCCCAGACACAGGAGGTTGGAGTTGTTATGCGCTCGGGTCATCCTTCCCATATAGGTGCTGGTGCAAAGCGATGCCCTAACACCCTTATATTTATTGGCTATAATGCTCATACCAATCCCGGTTGAACAGATTAGGATTCCCCTGGAAGCCTCACCTCGAGAAACAGCACCGGCTACCTTAGATGCATAATGAGGATATCTTACTATTTCACCGGAATGTGATCCAACATCCTTGTAAGGAATATTCCTCTCCCCTAGGTATTCTATAATATGCTGTTTTAATTCGTAACCACCGTGATCATTTCCAATCCATATGGTTTCCTTGTTCATGCTAGATCCCCCACTCATTATACAGAAATTCTTATTGTCCCTGGCCAAATCGTTGCAGGTCATATAAGCCCTTCGACTAAATCCATAGACTTCTTCATATCCTCTCTTCTTAATAAGATGATATCTACAAGCTTCTGGGCCAATTCTTCCTGCATCGGTGAATTAGCCTTTACTTTTTCAACCCATTCAGGCCTTAATCCATCTACTCCTTTATATGCACCTGCAAGGGCTCCTACCATAGTAGCTATGGTATCAGCATCTCTGCCAAAGTTGGCACCGTATATAATACTCTTTACCGGATCCCCATCTGCAAGATAGAACAGGGCCAATACACAGGGTACTGTCTCCCTGGAATCGCATAGATCTTCACATAGAAAACTTTCATAGAATTGTTCCCTAAAGGTCCTATAATCATTTACGCTTTTGGCGAGATCCATTACCTCTTGGATCCTGGATATCATTACTTTTGAACTGGTCTTATGCAAATATTTGGTAGCTGCACAGATAATCTCTTCAACAGTAGTTTCCGGTTTCATTGCTTCCGCCACTGCCGCCGCCATAGCGCAGGCCGCATCTCGACAGAAATTGGTATCGCCTGAATGTATTAGCCCGGCCACATCATAAGTTTCCAGAGCAGCCTGTCTTGGATTGCAGGCGTTGATTAAACCCATGGGAGATATAGACATGGCAGAACTGCTGCTTTGCATATTGCCCATGCCCGCGTTAACCGGCAGTACCACTGAACTTTTTAACTTGTGAAACATATTTCTTACCGGAATATAGAACAGGTTGTAATACTGATTATTGTTTAGAAAGGCTTCAGCAAACTCATCAGCTGTTATATAGCCATTGTTGGATATAATGGCTTCGCATAATATAAGCTTGATAGCTGAGTCATCTGTCCCATCGCCTTCAAAATCGTCCACCTGGCCATACTCTTTTTCTATTTCCTTATAATGCTTAGTCTCAACAGGGGCCCCCATAGCATCGCCTATCAAGCCTCCTATCAAACAACCATAAACCTTTTTATAAATTGAGCTATCTTTCATTATTCATATTCCTTTCTTTTCTATGTAATCAACAAAATCTTATCCCAGCGACACTCTTATTCTCTAATAATAACCTTATATTCTTCCAATTACCAGATCCTTGTAGTGGCAATGGCTGCCCTTGAGGATGGACATTCCCACTTGACCTGTCAGATATGGGAAATCAGTATCGGTAAAGGCGATAAGTACTTGTCCACCGCTCATGACCTTAATCTCAGGGCCTTTCACCTGGACCTTGAAAGTATATTCCTTTTCATATTCCCATGGATAGTCCATCTCTACCAAGGTTCGATATCCGTTTTCATTCTTATAAAGAACAAGTTTGTTATCAGGAGCAAGCCCTACTGCGTATGAGCGGATGGCACCCTGTACTCTAAAGTTAATCTGATGATAGTCTCCCAGTTTTGGGATCATAGTTATCTCATAGGTATAGTCCTTCCAGTCATATGCCCCTGTATATGCCTCGCCGAAATCGGAGCAGCTACCGCTAAGTTCATTGTCTTCCAGCTTCCAGATACCTTTAAGATATGAGAACTGGCTAACCTCCCGATGTAGTCCGGTCCACACTTCCATTCTTTCCTTTGCGAAATCTATGGAATAGTCCGGAGTTCCCATAAAATCAAAATCATCCAGGTAGGCTACCAGAGCATCCGAGCCGCTTGTAGGAATGAACTTGACCCCAGCCTCTATTAAGCAAGCTCCATCCATCCTGGGAATATCAAAATCAAGTTTGACCCACTCACCCGGATTCAGTTCCAGTTTAGGTCCTTCTACATCATGTCCGGAATTACCGTCCCTCACATACAAACAGGCTAATACTCCAGTTCTTGTGTCTTCCGGTAACTTGACAAAGCACCTTAGGCTCTGACCGGGATAAAGAATAGGTGAAAAGCTTGGGTCATATCGACTGTCATGAAAATCTTCCGGTCTATAATAGGTCTTATGGAAGAGTCTTAGTTCATCCCCGCCTGCCAAAGGCTTAGCAATTAACTTAAGAGCCCCTTTCCCACTATAAGCCTCTTCTTCCGTATGGTTTAAAGCATATTCCAATGTCCTGTCAATATCTGAATCCACCCGGAATCCATGGGTAGAACCAGGAAACTCAAAATGGAATTTTGCAGCCCCCCCATGCAGTATATCCTCCCATTCCGTAGGACATTTCTCTCCTGCAATTTTATAGGCCAATTTAGCTATATAAACCGCACACCAAGGGATGTCCATAATATTTAAACTTCCGATTACGCTGGAACAAGCCAGGAAATCATTGATAGGCTTCCTCCACTTGTCATAATCAATTCCATCCAAGCCATTTCTAACCCCCATGATGGTTCCTACGTTTGCAACATTGCAATCGGTATCCCATCCGGCCATGTTGCATATGTTTATAGCTTTCGAAAAGTCGCCTTCACTGTATAATAGTGACATAATGATAAGGGCAGAATTAGGTATAATATGACATACTCCCGGATAGCGATCATATCCATAGTTGTCCTTGATAAACTTGAAGCAATCCCTCCAGTTGTCAGGATTTTTTCTATAAAAATCTATGACATCCCGAGCCATCCGAACATATTCACAATCCTGCGGAATAGTTGACAGACCTGTTTCGATTATCTTTTCAATGTCCTGTTCCACAAAAGCGGCGCTGATACAAGCTGCTATAAACATACCCCCGTAAATACCATTTCCTCCATGGGACACACTGGCCGCCTTCTCAGCATACTGGGCAGCCAGCTTTGGATCACCCGGAACCACCAGCCCCCAGGTATCGATAAAAATCTGCCCACCGATTTGCTCGGCTACGGCGGCTCCGTTCTGTTCTATCGACCCGGAGCGGGGTGCCATTATACCGTTTCTAAGGTTTAGATAGGCTGTATGCTCCGTTGATTTCCCGTATCCACCCCACCAATAAAATCCATGTTCATATGGAGCATAATTAAGCCAGGTCAAGCCTATCTGCTCAGCGGTTATATCCGGCGTATGAGTATAGTCTTCCAGAGCTCTTAAAAAAAACATTGGCCCATTGCTATCATCATCGGCAGCAAAATCCTTATAATCCACCAGGTAACTATCAATTTCTCCATACACCCTTTTTATTCGGTCATATTCCCATCCTTCTATTGGGGCACCATGACGTACGCCAATGATTTTACCCAACCATCCAGCATATACTTTTTCAATGTAATCCTTTGGTATCCTTGCCATTTATTCATCTCTCCTCGTTTATATAGTATTAGCAGTATACAAGCCTCTATAATTAAAGGGCATCCTGCTGCCTGTTATTTAGCAAAGCTAAAGCCATATCCTTACATATAAAGCAAAGCTCATTCTCCCTTTATTCGATCTTCCACCATTGCGATTATAAAGGATACAAGAGCTAATGCTGCGGCAATATACATTAAAGGTCTCTTGTTTTCTATAGGGCATACCCCTGGGGGCAAACTGCCCCGTGTTATAATGAAATCTACCAGGAGATATAGTGTAAAGCCTATGGTCAGTATAAACAGGATGTTGCTTATCTTCTTCAGCCACCCTATCTTCCTTTTCATTCCAGTTCTCCTTCTATAAGTCCTTTACTTTAGTCTACCATATATTTGTGTTGGATAACATATGATTCTTGACAACAAGCCATATAATATCTATCGTCCCGACATCATCAGATGTATAAGTTTAACCTATAGATTAATGGATTTACCCATAAAAATAGACCTTATGCAATATGCATTAAGGTCTATAGAAGATCCTTTATTCGTTACCGGGGAAAAGCATCTGTAATCCCCTCACCGCGAGATAGAACAGCATAAGCACAAGAAAAACCGTACCCATACCTATTCCCATAATTCTAATAGTCTCTATCATAACCTCATTCATTATATTCCACCTCACCCTAACAAAGATAATAGTACGCCGCCGGCTATAACTGATCCTATCTGACCTGCTACATTGGCACCGATAGCCTGCATCAAAATGAAATTCGTTGGATCCTCTTCTTGGGCTATCTTCTGAACTACCCTTGCCGACATGGGGAACGCAGATATACCTGCCGCCCCGATCATGGGATTAACCTTTCTCTTCAGGAAGATATTGACAAGTTTAGCAAACAATACTCCACCGGCCGTATCAAAGACAAAGGCCAAAAGACCGATACCGAGTATCAATAGGGTAGTCGGTTTTAAGAATTCTGAAGCTACCATGGTAGAACCAATAGTTATCCCTAGAACAAGAGTCACCAGGTTGGCCAATTCGTTTTGGGCCGCTTGAGAAAGCCTTTCCAAAACCCCTGATTCCCTTATCAGATTTCCAAACATAAGGGCTCCAACCAAACCCACTCCTTCAGGTGCTATAATCCCAGCTATCAAGGTTACAACTATGGGGAATAGAATCAGCACCTTTTTTGACACCTTGGCATCATAGTCAGCATCCATACGTATCTGACGTTCTTTTTTAGTTGTAAGGGCACGTATAATTGGCGGCTGAATCATGGGCACCAGGGCCATGTATGAATAGGCAGCAACCGATATAGGTCCCAATAAGTTTGGTGCAAATCGGGTTGCAGCATAAATGGAAGTAGGTCCATCCGCTGCTCCAATTATACCAATGGAAGCGGATTCCTTTATATCAAATGCGCCTGTGGAAGCGGCCAGGAACATGGCCATAAAGATACCAAATTGAGCTGCTGCTCCAAAAAACAGCATTACAGGCTGTTTTAACAGGGGACTAAAATCTATCATAGCCCCAACGGCTATAAATATAAGTATAGGGAATAATTCCGTTGAAATTCCTGCCTCTTTCAGTAAGGTTAAAAACCCTCCATCCCCTACGGCAGATGATAGGGGTATGTTGGCCAATATAGCACCAAATCCCATAGGTAATAATAGCATTGGCTCATATTTTTTCTTTATAGCTAAGTAGATGAGAAGTAAGCCTATGAGTATCATTACCACCTGCTGCCATGTTATACTTAGTAACCCCTCAAGTAAATTTTCCATCCTCTTTCCTCCATCTAATTATATAATAAACAAAAAGACTCCTGTCCAGCCATTATAAGCCAGACAAAAGTCTTATCCTCGAATAGATATCCGAAATCCCGACCGGGCGCTTGCTCGCCGTACTGACGACCGGGATAATCGCAATAGCGATGGATTACTCCCTTTTATCCATTATAATCATATGCTCCCTGAAAGGGTTTGTCAACCTTTTTCATGACATTCCATCTATCCTGATGAGATTGTTGACAATTTTAACGGCTACACTTATAAATAAAATCAGACCGGACTAATTTGTCCTTCTTTTTGGTTCAGACTTTTAATACTGATTATTATTGCTGATAGAATTAAGGGTAATCCCCCTATTACTCCAATCATCAACGGTCCGATCAGTAATTGATCTGAATAGGCCGGATTCAGGAAGAGTGCTGGTACTCCCGCAAAGGCATTGATTGCACCATGCCCAAGCGCCGGAACCCATATAGAGTTTGCTTTTTCATAATAATAGTCCAGTAAAATTCCCATCGCCGTCGTAATGACACAGAACAGCAACGGTCCGGTTACCGGATATCCCCAGTATGATGTTCCGTATTCATATCCGACAAGAATCATAATCGGCCAATGCCACACTCCCCAAATGATGCCGCCAATGATACGCCCTTTTGCTTTACCGAAGCGTTCTTTTAATATTGGATACATTGCTCCCCGCCATCCGGCTTCTTCTCCCACCGCAAAGAGCATATTGAACCAGGGTGCCCAGGTCAATGAGGCAAGGCTGCTCACGATAATGTATGCTGAAGGTGACATACCGGTCGCTTCCAGCTGAGCCATACCCTCTTCTCCAATTTGGGACAGGAGAAAGGAAAAGTCCGTATCGAATGCCTGGGGAAAAATCAGGAAGTATAGTGCTGCCCCTGCAATTCCCAACAGCGGAGGGACAAACCATGCCCCCAGTATATATGGGATGTTACCCTTGATACGGATCTTCCAACTCATTTCCTTCAAACCCACTTTGGACAAAAGCACCGCAACAAGTGGTGCAAACATAGAAACCGACAGGATTATTGTATAAGCCATGGAGTTCCCGTTTAGATACAAAATACTGGCAGTAACCTGAAGAATCCAGGCAAGCGCAAATGCCCATATCAGGTATATGGATAGTTTTTTATTCGTATTTGATACCATTTCATATCACCTCATATCAGGATCATTCAATTACGGGCAACTCCTCGATGTGATGCATTTGCTTTAATTGCCCATTACCAAAATATAGATTAATTATATCACATTATTCCCTATGTGATAAGCAGGCTATTTTATACCTCCTACCTATTTCAGATGCTCCTCCACTGAAGGCATGTAAGTTATTGTTAGCATCTGCTACAATAAATAGACAATTATTAGACATTTGAACAAAAAATAGATCTTCACCCAGGGTTACTTTATTTTCTCTAAACTATCATGAGAATTTTACATAAAATAATTAGGGAATTGCTGAATTATACCATGTGTCATCACATCGGCCATTTCCAAAGCCTGCTTTTCAATTTGATCAAATAAGGCTATACTCTCCGCATAATTTCCATTTATCATGTTAACGGCTTCAGATTTAGTTAATGCCAAGTGTTCATGCAGCATAGTTTTCCATTGCTGTACTGACCAATAAGGGTTTATGCTGCCAAGAAAGGCTGCTATTTGATCAGCATTTGCATACCACCTTTTTTCTGCTTCCGCAGCAGCTCTGGTATCACCTGCTTTAGCTGCATTGACCAGCTCTGCAGCAATTACAAGATGGCTTGTAAATAGATCTGCAAACCAGGAAGCGACTCTATCTCCATAAAGTGGCCTCAGTAATGCTTCAAAGTCTTTTGGATTTCTCAGCAGACGGTTAGTAACCAAATCTACATCCGGCAAACTAAAAACAATGCTGATGATAGTTAGCCTGGTCCAGACAACATGTTGCTCCCAAAGCAAACGCAGATGATTACTTAAATCCGCTTGTGCTTTGCTGATTACGCTAGGAGAAAAACAAGAATACTGGTAGGGTAATAATCGCATCCTTGGAGTATGCACATAATTATAAGGAAATGTCCCCTTAGTATAAGAATACATATTTATCACTGCCTTTTATATTATTTTAATTACATAATATGCTTATGTAATCAGAAAGTACCTTATAGACACTACACTTTCAATATGGTTCGAGTTGATGCGATTGATATCTATTGCATGCCTAGCTTTCTCCTTT
>CZCB01013517.1_pt1 | contig 12742 bp, 11 predicted proteins | sample 591991 | NCBI WGS metagenome assembly CZCB01 (sample SAMEA3556809, study PRJEB10932) | anaerobic digester metagenome | reverse complement strand
AGTAGCACTTAATTATGCTGCAATTTTACTAGCTATCTAACCTATATTTACCAATCATTAATTTTATGGTATCTTTAATACAGAGATGTCAAATATTTATGCTTTTATAATTCTTTGCTAACTATATCAGAGTAAATTTAAGGAGATGCTTATATGAAAAATGACCTGCTTAAAATAATACAAGCCATACGGAATAATATAGTGATATCCATCAAATATGATAACGGAAATGAGGACTATTATAGAAGAATTCATCCATACTATATTTTTTTCTATAAAGACAACGTATACCTACTTGCCCGACATGAAAAACACACTGATATAACTACATACAAAATGAGTAAAATAAGAGGTGTAGAAACCACATCTTTATTTTTTAATGAGATTAGAGAACCTATTATCAAATACCTTAGGAATACTGTTTTTAACCTGAGATATATTGAACCACTGGACATTAATGACAATATTACCGATGAAGAAATAATAACTAGAATTAGCAAGAAAGATCTTACTGATTACACAAAACATTCAAGGTTGGAGAGAATACTTGAATATTATATTAAATCACTAAAATATGAAAACCTAATGGAGATTAGTATAGATGCTTATGAAAAATCCAGTTATTTTATTATAGATAGCATCCAAACTCATAAACTATTAAACTCAAGGGATGTTGAAGTTCAATTAAACAGCAATTTTAAATATATATTTACTGAATGGGATAAGATAATAAGGTCTCAACCTGATTTAATCATGTATATGGGGTATCCGTATTTCGAATGCAATAAAAAATTCATTCCTCTCCTCTATTATGCAACAGTCTATGATCCTCAAAATAATACACTTAAGCTACAGGAAGGTAGTGTCGGAATAAATGGTAGTTTTATAAATGAAGATTTGGAACTCACAAGAGAAGAAGCTGACTGTTTAATAGCTGATTTATCAAAAATTGAAAAGAAATTTGATTTGCATATCTTTGAAAAGCTCAATACATTTGGTAAAGAAATACTTGAACAGTATACAATAAATGAGAATGGAATTTTGTTTTTGGATATTAACAGAGGTACTACTAAAAACTTAATACGCGAACTTAATGACTTTAAATTACTAAAAGAAGCCGATATGAATATTCCACTAAAATGTATCATTGAAGGCTGTGATTTAAGCAGACCTTATAGTAAAATGGAACACATTTACCATATTGTAAGCATTAATGACAGTCAAGCTAATGTAATCAAAAACTCAGACAGAAACCTTACATTAGTTCAAGGACCTCCGGGAACAGGCAAAACTCAAACTATAATAAACTTAATTGCTAATGAAGTAATAAAGGGACACAAAGTTTTAATTTCCTCAACAAATAATAAAGCGGTAGATAATATAATAGAAAAAATTAAGAGCAAAGATGCTCCACTTTTTACAGGGATACTCCGTCTAGGAAACTATGAGCACAGAAACCAGGTTCTTGATGAAATCAGCGAATTATTCAAGCAAAGTTTTCCCAAGATTGAGAATTCAGTAATCTTAGAGCTTCAGGACAACAGCAAAAGACTTCAAAAAGAAATAGACATTCGAAAGAAAGCATTGGATGAGATTTATAATCTGGAATTAACGCAAAACGAACTCACAAAAGCCTTTATTATCCAAGAAAAGGAACTAATATCAAGAAATATTGATGTAAATACCTATATAAAAGTATTTAGAGAAGGCATATTATCTTCTTCAGTAACATGTATAAATATCATTAATAATCTTAATAATATCTCTCTACTTTGTGAGGTAATAGATCAAAAGAGGTTTAAATGGTATTGGCGATTTCTCATTGGAAGAGGATTTGATTTTGATACCCATTTTATCAAAAAGATTAACAAGAAGGTTGAAAAATGTGGAATATCTAAGAGCTTTATCGATAACAGTCTAAATATTGATGAATTTAACTATAAGATAAACCAATTAATTTCATTCCTGCAATACTACTCAATTAAAACAGCACTGAAGGAAGTGGAAGGTAAAATAAAAGAACTCGACAAAGAAAAAACTATAAATGAGCTAAACACCTTGGATAAAAATAAGATGGAAAATGATCTCAATTTGCTGAATTCTATTTATAAAAATACCCTGTCATCAATTAAAGCTGACGAGAAAACCAGATTGCTGAATCATTTGGAACAGAGAAGTGAAAACTCCTTCAACCAGGATGATAACGTATATGACATCCTACTTAAGGCCTTCCCAGTTATCGTAACTACAAGCTTATCGGTATCTAAGAGCGCTCCACCTGATAAGATATTTGATCTATCTATTATAGATGAGGCTTCTCAGTGTAATATACCTTCTTCTTTACCAGTTATCAAAAGATCTAAGCGGTTAATTATTGTTGGTGACAATAAGCAGCTAAATCCAGTCATAAAACTAGATAATATCGCAGACCAGGAAAATTTAGATAAGTACGATCTAAAGGAATATGCCAGCCTTTATTCCTTTGCTAATAATTCTGCCTTTGATATAGTAGAAAGAATCATCAATGTAGATAATAAATACTTATTGGATGAGCATTACCGTTGCCACCCTGAGGTTATAGATTTCGCAAACAGAAAATTCTATGATAACAAGCTAAAAGTAAAAACAGAAGATAAAAAAGGGGACTACTATGGCATGCGGGCTATAAATGTAGAGAGTAAAGTAAGCTATAGATTAAGGGGCAGTAAATCTGCTTTTAATCTATTAGAAGCGGATGCTCTGATTAATTACTTGTTAGAAAACTATAAACTTATAAAAGATAAATCCATTGGAATAATTACTCCGTTCAGAAAACAGAGAGAAGAACTGAATCAAAAATTAGCAACCATTAGAAACAGAATATTAGATGTTGGAATGAAGGAGTTTTTAGATAAGATAACAGTTGGCACTGTCCATACATTTCAAGGAGATGAGAAGCAGCTAATTTTTTTCAGTCCTGTTATATCCGAAGGCATCCGAGAATCCACAGTGAAATGGGTAAATGAAAATAAAAATTTGATAAACGTTGCCATAACCAGAGCAAAAGAATGTTTTATAATGATAGGAAACATAAACTATATAAAACGTTATGAGGGACTACTGAAGGATTTAGTAAATTACATTGAATCACTCGGATATGGAATAGACAATGTAAACCTGAAGAATATATTCAATGTCTATAAGATAGTAGTTGGCAATAAATACAGCAAAGCAATGGCAAGCAACAGTATAAGAAGCCTTTTAAATAAGGGTGAGGAAGCATTCTATAATATGCTAAAATCAATTATCTCACAGGAATTTCCTAACTTTGAAATAGGAATAAAGGTTAGAGTTGCGGATATTCTTAATGTAAATCCAAATATGGTCAATAGAGAGTATTTCAAGTATTCTCTAAACAGTCATTTTGATTTTGTCTTATTTGATAAAACTAAAAATACTCTGCCTGTTGTGGCAATTGAACTTGATGGAAAATTCCATCAAACTGACACAAATACTATTGTTAGAGATGGAATGAAAAATGATCTGTGCAGGGTATTCGGTTTGCCAATTGAACGGATATCTACCAGAGAATATCTAAATGAAAAAATATTGAAGGATATGATTACAAAATATTATATTAGCACCCAGATATAGTACAATCATTTCTGGAATAATGTGTCATATACCAGCAGTGTTAATGCCATCACAAATTGTCCTGAAATAGACATTGTTAATTGTCCAAAAGTTGACGGTATAACTGCCAATAAAGCGAAGGCATAAGCGGATAACTAAAGAGGTTATCCGCTATGTATTTAGTCGTTATTGAAATTTAAAGCTGACTCCAATGCTTTAAAAGCACAAGCCACTGTCATACCATCTACAACATTTCCTAAAGCATGAATCAGTTTCTCACTGTTGTAGAAAGTATCATTCAGTGCACTCAGATGGCATCCAGCGCTAAAATCAGGAAGACAGGCAAACAACCCTGAGGTTGATTGACCAACCAGTACCCGCAAGCTGCTCCGGCTTAAAATAAAAACCTCATAGTGGCTGCCGAAATTAATAACCTGGTTAACAGTACCATACCATATGTCTTTACTACCATCATCCCATTGATAAGAACAGTGGAATTGTATCACGCCAATTCCCCCTGTATCACGAGCTTTACCATATGGTCATCAATGATTTTACGGCCATTTTGAGCACCGAACAGCAGGCAATGGGTGCAAAGCTTGTTTATGAGCCTGGCAGAGCCACTGGAATACTTAAATATCTCATCCAACGCTGCATCAGAGAAAATTTCCCTGTCGCAAGCTGCATACTCTAAATGTCTGTGTACGTATTCACCCACCTGAGCCCGATCATAATGATTCAGTTTGCACTGAATATCAATACGTTGCTTGATGGCGGCATATGCCTGGAGCTGGAACTTGTCCCACAGCTCTGACTGTCCCACCAGAATTAAAGCCATTGGGCTTTCTGAGTCCATCTTGAAGTTCAGCAGGAAACGAACCTCTTCCAGCATCTCACGGTCCAACAGGTGAGCCTCATCAACAATGACAACAGGCTGCAGTTTATGGATTCCCTTCATAAGCTCAATTTCCCGGTGCAGCTGGCGTTTGGCATCTCCACGGTAGAATTTTGCCTCACACCCCAGCTGCTCCAGTAAACCCTTGTAGAAATGCCTGGGCGTCAGTTTGGAATCGGCAAGGTACATAACATGAAATCGTGAAGAGTCCAGAATATCCCGGAAACGGCGGATAGCTGTGGTTTTGCCGGTACCGCAGTCCCCGGTAACAACAGCGAACAACTGACGATCTGCAGCATATTGCAGGCGCCCTAATGTCTCTTCCAGTATGATGGGCTGATAAAGCTGGTCAGTAGGAATATCACGTGTGAAGGGTGTGCGTTTAAACCCATAAAAGGCTTCAAACATTCTGCTCACCACCCTTGGCCACGTTTCTGTAAGAGACGGCAGGCATGTACTGTTCTATGCGCTGCTCGTTCTTCTTTTTGGCTGCTCTTAGCAAGCGGGATGCCTCCGCTTTTTCGGTGGTAAGATATTCCGGTAAATCAGGCCGTCGACCGGATCGTTCACCTATTACCAGCTTCTTAGCCTTCCATGGGCTATGGCCTTCATACTCAATGGTAAGCTCGTCGGTGTATGCCGGATCATAGATCACATCTACGGTGCAGCCAATAAAGGGAAGGCCAACCTCATACTTTTGGCCGTTAAAGCTGATACAGCCTGCTTTATCCACCTTGCGTTCCTCGAAATGCAAAAACGCCTGAGCCAGGACGTCCAGATCAATAAACCTTTGGGGTTTCGTATCACTTCGGTATGCAACCTCCGGACTCATGTGATTCGCCAGGGCGGAATGGGGCCTGTTCTGATAGCATTCGGTAAGCCATACCTGGAACAGCTCGTTCAACCTTTCCAGGGTCTGTGGTTTCTCCAAAGCGGCCTCTGTAAGAAAGGAATCCACTACCCGGTTCAGCCTCTCAACTTTGCCGGTTGCTTCCGGCGAGTAGGGGCGGGCATAGAGCAGACGAATGCCCATTTTTGCACATGCCCGTGTCATCCACTTGTTCCTGTATTGGCTGCCGTTATCAAAAAATACGGCTTCGGGCACACCATGCTTAAGAATGGACTTCCGGAAGCAATCCTCTACGATGACTTTATCCAGGGTGGGATAAAATTCTCCATGAAGAACGTATCTGGTAGCATCATCCACGAAGAGAACCAAAAACACCTGCTTTTTTTCTCCATCCCTGCCGATAGGAAGATAAGGGCCATACTTGATGTCCGAATGCCAGAGCTTATTGCGATACCGATGTTGGAACCTGCGCGCTGCTACTCCCGTTGATGTGTACATTTTCATCTGTCTTGCACTGTACCCCCGGTTTGCCAATTGCTCCTGCAGTGTGCTGCGCTTTATCCGGCCCGGCTCTACAATTCCTTCCCACTCCAGGATGTTTATCAACTGTGATACGCTACGGCTTGGAACCTGCCTGCGCAGAAGAATAGCCTGCTCCAATACATGGGATGGTATGGCATCCTCTGTTTTTCTTTGGCTCTTTCCTTTAGGCTTTAAACCGTCGAATCCGGCTTCCCGGTATTGTGCCACATATCTTCGGAGAGTACGCTCTGATATACCGGTTTGTTCACATATACGGGCTTTGATCTCTTTCGCTTTTGCAGGATCCAGGCCCTCGGCCAGCAGTGGCGATATCAGTTCCATCCGCTGCTGTGCTATTGTCTCTGCTTTTCTCTGATCTCTCATGTTGAATACCCCCTTTGATTGATTCAACATGAGTGTATACTATGCATATCCGGACAGGAATGCAGAACGGGTCTGTACCCATAAATTCCAATTTACAAGCGTATGGACAATTCGCGCCAGCCATCCTGGTGCTTCACCAACATAAAACCATATCCTATGGAGGACGGATATTGGTCCTGAAGCTTCTTCAGTTTCTCTTCCCAGCTGTATTGCTATGGACTGCAAGCAACCTGCAAAATACCTGCTTAAAGAGTTAAACCACTTTTTCCACCGGTATAGCGTAGATTCATCACATGCTATTGCTAGCGGAGTGTTGTTATCTTCTGCTACAACTGTCTCTATGCATTCGCTTTTGTACCGTTTGTATGGAACCAGTATATCGGGCAATTCGTGATGTATCTTGTTACATTCCAGGCAGCGCAGCCTGCGTATTATCAATATCACTTGCGAGGCATCCTCCTGCAGGTACTTCCTGGGCCTGCTCCCTACAACCTTCATACGGTTACTCCTGCAGCAGGGACATAGAAACTGCTCCAAACTTCTTACATAAAAACTTGTTCTTCTGCCTTTTCTTCTAGTTCATATTTTGATATAATGATCATAGTTTGGGGACGTCCTTGGTGCTACTGCTGTAACAGTATCACATTGAAACAAGGACGCTTTTTTCTTTCTATAGAATGTATATGGCCATTATATACCAGCAATATCTGGACAGGCAATTCCATCAGTTTTTGGACATTTTAACTTAGCGTAAACAGCGTATGTCCCGCGGCGTTTCTTTTATTTTATGTCTTTTATACAAAGCGGATTCTAGAATCGTTGATGTTGGGAGGACTCCTGGGCTTTCTGATGGCCCACAAAGGGGGATTCTTCTCTCCTTTAAGCGATGCCTTTCTGGAGATTATGATGGATGAAGATATCGCGTGGCTGTTCATCGTATGCGGACTGATGGGAAGCATCATTGCGCTCATTGAGAAAGCCGGCGGTGCCTTTGCCTTCGGAGACTGGGTTTCCAAACGGGCCAAGACGGGAAGAGCCGCATTGGTTTGGACTTATATCCTGGCGGTGGTAATGTTTATTGACGACTATCTGGCCTGCCTTACCCTCGGCGCTTCCATGACGCCTATAACAGACAGATATAAACAACCTCGTGAAATGCTGGCCTATGTGGTAGACTCTACAGCCGCTCCCATATGCGTGCTGGTACCGATCTCCACCTGGGCGATCTTCATAGGAAATCTGATGGAGCAGCACGGTCTGGCGCCGGATGGACAGGGAGTCATCTACTTTATTAAAACGATTCCGTACAACTTCTACGCATGGGCTGCCATGACAATCACCCTTCTGGTCGTTATAGGCATCGTACCGAAAGTAGGGCCTATGAAGAGAGCGTATCAACGCGTAGCTGAAACAGGACAACTGGCTCCTCCGGGATCGGAGAAAATCGACATGAGAGCGGGCGAAGATTTTTACGTGCCCGAGAATCCAAAGCTGGCCACCTTCTTCCTTCCAATCATCTGTCTGGTGGCGGCAACGATCTTTTTCGAAGTGGATATGCAGAAGGGTGTTATTACTACCTGCGCCTTCATTTTCATCTACTACGTAGGCACAGGAATTATGAGCCCGGAAGAATATATGGACCTGTTTATCAAAGGTATCAAGAACATGCTATTCCCGCTGTTCATGGTAGTTTTAGCATACTTCTTCGCCTCAGCTTGCGACCAGATTGCATTTATTGATTTCGTAATCGATGTAGGTATGCGGTTCATGTCACCTGCCATGCTGCCCTTGGTAATCTTTATCACCTTCGGCATTACAGAGTTTGTTATGGGTATCAGTTGGGGTATGTATGTCATCGCTATGCCTATCGTTATCCCCCTTGCCACAGCGCTGGGAGCAAATCCGTTCATCGCGGTGGGAGCCGTTTGTTCTGCAGGTGTTTGGGGCAGCCATATTTGCTTCTACTCGGATGCCACAATTCTTACATCCTCTGCCTGCGGATGCGATAACTTCCGTCACGCCATTACGCAGCTGCCTTATGGAGCGATGGGAATGACCCTGTCAGTTATCGCTTTTACCATAGCCGGAACGATGAGCGTATAAACTATCACTGCAGTAACAAGCCAACTTATACTGCAAGACAGATTCAAGATAACATAATACCTAAGATGACAGAGAGACAAGCTGCAGAGGCGAGTCTCTCTGCTTTTTTATGCGAACGGCCTCCCGGGGTATAAATTACCATTGAAAAAGAACATATGTTCTGATATGGTAGATTTACGAATATTATAAATAAAAGGACGAATTATTAAGATGGGAGGATGCGACGGATGAAAATACTATCAGAGCCTATTGATGCAATTGTCAAATTCACAAAAGGAAAAGAACATCCGGTTCCGTATAAATTTCGATACGCAGATAAAGAACAACGCAATCATGAGGTTCGAATAGATAAAATAATTACCGTAACGGAGTCAAAATTAGGTGGGATCCGCTCAATTATTTATCTGTGCCAGAGTAAGATCGATGGAATTGAAATGCTTTACGAATTGAAGTACCTGATTTCAGATTGCAAGTGGGAGCTCTACAAAATGTAGGGCCATAAAACGGTCGGTTCAAGTCCGTTGTTCGGGCATATTAAAGTTTGAGCAGATGATACCGGTGCCTAACAAGGTGAAACCCCCTATAGTAACAAAAGTCGGATTTCTCTTCTTTTCTCTACACGCGTCAAGAACCCGGTCAATATATTGTTATTGTCAATAGCAACATTGCTATCGCCCTCACCCTCATCTTCAGTTACCGAAAGAACAAGATAACAGATGTTTATTTAATAGTTATTGGCCATCGGTTCCACCTTCCTTCTCACCCACTAATGCAGCACTTAGGTGTTCAAATAAGCTAAATAGGCTATAGAATAGAATAATTCCAGAGAATAACACTAATTGAATAAATATATCCGAATTGTCACCGCCGGGATATAATTGACCCAAAATCGCCGGGGAAAAATTGACCCACACCAAACCAAACGGTTACCATAAAAATATGAAGAATACTTTTATGGGAGGATAACCGCATGATAAGGAGTTGGCTAATTAACATGATACGCGAAAAAGCACAAAAAGGAAAGAGCGCGTATGCCATCGGAAAAGAACTTGGCATATCGAAAAACACAGCAAAGAAGTATATAGAACCAACCAAGAGCAGAACATGGGCTCAAGGGAAGAAAAAAGCCATCCAAGCTGGATCCTTTCAAACCCGAGATCCATGAAATGCTGAAGAGCAGGATATTTAACAGTTGGTCTCAACGAGGAGACAATAAAAAAGTACATTCAAGAGCAGGAGAAGCATGATATTGCTTTAGACAAATTGAGTGTGAAAGAGTATCAGGACCCCTTCAAGGGGTAAGATAGTAATCCGAACACCCCTTTACGGGGTAAGCAAAGGCGGCAAAGTAAGGTGGCTTGAACAAAGTGAAAGCCAGCGCCTTTAGACGCTGGCCGGTATCACAGGCTTATAGCCTTGAGCAAACCACCCGAGCCCGGTGGTGCTGATTTTAGAGTGTAAGGTATTCATATTTTCAAGATATGGACATCCCTGCTTTCGACACAGTAATGTATGAAAGGTTTATTTTTGTTCATCAGGAGCTTTGTAATAATCAAGGATAAACGATTCGACTTTTTGGTATAATTCATTATTGCTGTCCAGTAATTTGTAATAATTAAATAATCTTTGTCTAGATAATTTTTTGAACCCGGAAGGACCGAGCTGATACCATCGAAGATCATTAGTACAATATTCATCTACTTTTTCTCTTATTTCGATAAGCTGTTCGGCCAAAGTTATAGCTTTCATGCGGGCCTCTTCCCGCTCTTGATCCGTACTGTTTATTTCGTCGCAAACAATCCATATTTCCTTAAATAAATCTTCATAAAGTGAATGCCCAGGCTGCTTTGTGTCTCCGACGGCGAAATTATAGTTCAATAAATTGCGAAGTTGGTCAACTTGATACAATAGTATCGCGTCGTTTGTGTAGGGGGATTAGGAAGACTACAGCAGAGCTTGGGCTTAGTTTTCTGGCCTACAATTTAAGAAGAGCAATCAATCTGATCGGTACAGAAGCGATCATAGAGGGAGTCCAGATTTAAAGGCCTCCCTTTTTTCTTTTTAAGTCTCTTGAAAAATGAAAAAACGCTGAAATTTCAATGTTTCAGCGTTCTTAATTTGCCCTTTTCGGACACTTTGTGGTGCAGGCAACGCAAGCTGCGCTTGCTCCTCCGTTCACTGCGTTCACTTCGCTGTCCTATTCTGCACTGCGGCTAAAGCCACGCAAAATAGGCAAGAGGACTTTCCTTTCGGTCGGTTCAAGTCCTCTTCTGCATAAAAAATCAGCACCCGGAAGGGTACTGATTCTTTATGGTGCAGGCAAGAGGACTTGAACCTCCATGCTCTTGCGAGCACACGGACCTGAACCGTGCGCGTCTGCCAATTCCGCCATGCCTGCGCGACGAAAATCATTGTAACATAAGATTTAAAAAAAAGCCAGAGCTTTTTTAATTAAAATCGACTTTTTTATCAAATCTTTTATGCTCTTAATTATGTTCTTAATCTGGTTTTCTAATTGTTCCCGTTTCGATTTTCAATTGTGACAGAAGAATTGTCATAATTGAAAAATTGTTAATAATTTCATTTTCTATTCTCGAACAGATAATACGCCACAATCGGCTAAAATTAGACATTTTCAGAAATTTCGAAATGTATTGATAAATGGCATGAGGTTTGCTATTACTATTGTCATATGCTTATTTATTGACAAGCAAAGCACTATTCATTATTTATTTTAGGAGGAAAAAAAGAATGTCTGAGCAGAACAAGAGTGTTTCTATTAATCCGGAGGAGAGAATTCTTGTCCGGGGTATCTACCCATGGCACGTTTCTTTGATAGCGATTGGTGGAATAATCGGTTCCTGCTATTTCCTGGGATCCGGCTGGACCATCAAAGAGCTTGGGCCTGCCATCATCGTTGCCTACATGATCGGTGGTCTTGTAATCTATGCCGTTATGCAATCCTTTGGAGAATTGTTGGTGAATGTGCCCAGAAGAGGCTCCTTCGTATCTTATTGTAAGGTGTAAGGAGTTTATCGGTGAGAGTTTTGCCTGCGGAGCAGGTTGGGCATATTGGATAAACTGGGTTGGCTATGTTCCGGCGGAAGCGGTTGCCTGTGGCATTATGATGTCCACTTTTGTGCCTTTTAAAGGAAGCGTCATGGTGTACTCCATCATTTCTCTGGCATTGATCACCCTGGTGAACGTTTACCATGTTACCTGGTTTGGACATATCGAATCCATACTGGCTATTTTGAAAGTGGCAGCTATTGTGCTATTCTCCGCTTGCGCTATTTTGATCATATTTGGCGTTATCGGCGGAGAGCCTGTCGGATTCTCCATTATATATAATCCGGAATTGGGTTGGTATAAGTCCTTCTTCCCCAACGGTACGTGGATCGTTGTAACTGCAATGGTAATGATCCTAGTCAACTTCCAAGGTTCTGAAATCGTCGGCCTCGCCGCGGCGGAAACCCAGGATCCCGAAAGAAGCATTCCCCTTGCCTGCAAGAGGGTGGCATACCGCATGATCTTCATCTATGTTATCCCCCTCTTCCTGCTGGTCATGATTCTTCCTTATGAGAATGCGCACCTTGAAGATTCCGTGTTCAGTATGGCTCTTGCCATGTACGGTTTAAGATGGGCCGCCGGTTTCTTCTCCGTCATCGTCATCATAGCCGCATTCAGCTGCGCCAATTCCGGCGTATACGGTACGGTCAGGGCTCTGTACGGTTTGGCCGCGGAAGGTTTGGCGCCGAAAATTTTCCTGAGACTGAACAAATATAATACACCGCAGATCGCTACGATTTTCACCGTAGTACCCTGTTGGCTCTTTATCCCCCTGGCTTACTATTTCGGAGAGGGCGCTTTCTACACCATGATCCTCGGCATGGCAGGTTTCACCGGTACCGTCTGCTGGGGAGGAATTATCGTGGCCCAATTGATTATGAGAAGCAAGCTGAAGAAGAGAGGCTACGATGCCAAGACGGCCCTCACGGTTAAGGCGCAGTTGCATCCCGTGCTTCCAGGCCTGGGACTGATAGTCATCGTATTCGGTCTGTTCTTTATGGCCTTCCAACCGGATCTGCTCTCCGCTTTCATCTTCTCGGTTGCATGGACAGTGGGACCGATGATTATCTATAAGGTTCTGAAGACCATGGGCAAAACAAGAAACGTCCAAAATCTTGGCGCGGACGAGATTGCCTTTGATGACAAATTCCCTCCGCTAAAAGAGATTGAAAGCAAATAAAGACGTAACGAATAGATAATGTGAAAAAGGGAGGCAGGGTGCGTAAACCCTCGTCTCCCTATTTATATTTATAGGCTTATAAGCCAGTTGAGCACGCAAAGCGTGCGAAACAGAAAACCACCCGCTA
>CZCB01008973.1_pt1 | contig 12743 bp, 10 predicted proteins | sample 591991 | NCBI WGS metagenome assembly CZCB01 (sample SAMEA3556809, study PRJEB10932) | anaerobic digester metagenome | reverse complement strand
GAAAATATTAATCCTTGTTCTATTGATGTTAAAATTAATGTATTCATTGTACTTCCTTTCTAATGTTATAGTATCTTATAGTCATCATGAGTACCAATCGAAGGAACCTCCTTTCGGTTATGGGTTATGGCATCTCAACGAACTCTGCTCCTTCGAAGGCTTTATGGTCTTTTGAAAGTCCTAATGCTTCCATAGTGTTCAAATTAACTCTTTTTTCGAATTCTGGAGAAGTTTGTACAGGAATTTCTGCTACGCTTACTTTATCTACCAGAATTTGTTTCGCTATTCTTGCAGACTGCTGACCTATTGCATAGTAGCTTATTCCTTCTGAAACTAGAATTCCCTCGTCTACATGGTTACCATCTGCTGATACCGTTATTAAATTATTTTCTTTGGCTAATTTAGCTACCAGCGACATGGCAGAAGCAACCATGTTATCTGTAATTAAGTACAATCCTTCTGCTTTTTTGGAAATTGTATCAACTGCTTGGGGTATGTCGTTTACAGTTGATATTCCAACTGTTTCAATGGTCAGTCCCAACTCTTCAGCAATTTCCTTAGTCTGGTTGACTTGTACCTCTGAGTTTGATTCCCCTATATTGTAAATAATTCCTACTGTAGTTATATCTTCTTTTAGTTCTTTAAATAATTCCAAATTATTTTTTATAGGAGCTGCATCAACAACCCCGGTAATATTGTTGTCTGTTACATCCATGGCTGTTACAAGCTCAGAAAACACTGGGTCTGTAACTGCAGTAAATACCAATGGTATATCAGTTCCTTCAATAGCCTTTTTTGCTGCCTGGGAAGTAAGAGTTGCTATGGTAAAAATCAAATCAACATCATCTTTAACGAATTTTTCCGCAATCATTTGGGCGTTTGCAATATCACCCTGGGCATTTTGATCTAAAAATTCTGCCTCCACTCCCAAAGCTTTCAATTCATCGATAAATCCTTGCCTAGATGCATCCAAAGCAGGGTGCTGAACTAACTGGGAAATACCTATTGTGAATTTCTCAGTAGTTTCAGTTGAAGTTTCATTGTTTTCTACTTCATTATTAGCCGCAGAATTTGATTCTGCAGGAGTACTAGTATTTGCGCCACTGCCGGCGCATCCAGTTAATATAACTGTTATTAATAAGAATATAGCTGCAATTCTATTAAGTTTATTTAAATTCATAACATCCTCCAAAATAATAATTAATTTATATTAAAACTTGGCCAAGTTTTATACATAAGGGAAATCAATAAAAAAAATCTTTCGCTCCTATAAACACATTTTTTTAATGTGCTTATAGGGACGAAAGATTATATTTCCGCGGTACCACCCTATTTATGACGTTCATCTTACGATGTTCATCATCACTCTTCGAAGTCTAACAACTTCTAACCCTGTAACGTGAGTACACGTGTTCGCCTACTCGACTATGCTTTTAGCGAACCAGCTCAGCAGTGTATATTATGTATTCCTCAGTTATTGGTTCTCACCGCCACCAATTCTCTGTAAACGTCTGAAATACTTTTCTCTGCTTCAACGCTTTTAATTATTTAAGTGGAATGATACACCATATAAACTCTTTTGTCAAGAACTTTTTTATTAAAATTTTAGAATTGTTTTATACTAATGTCACCACAAATGATCTATTGAATAATAAGAACACACCTTAGAAAACAGAGATATATTCCGAAAACCTTTTGTTTTACAATAAAATTGCTGCATTATATGCAGCAATTTTATACATTGATAATGACCTGAGCTATTAGCTATTCGAAGCACAATACTTCGGTTCTGCAAAATATTCGGATAAATTATTTTTCAAAGTGTTAAGTTCCCCTTTTAATTCCTCAGGTAGTTTTTCCCCGAATTTTGTGTAAAATTCTTCTATCCCTTTTGCTTCCTCAAGCCAAGAGTCCATGTCTATAGTAAGTAATGATTTTAATGTGTTCTTTGATATATTAAGACCTTCCAAATTAATATCCTCGGCTTTTGGCAGGTAACCTATAGGTCCTTCCTCAGCCTCTATTTCTGACTCACATCTTTTCAATATCCATTCCAAAACTCTGAAGTTTTCCCCGAAACCTGGCCATATAAATTCTCCTTCTTGGTTGGTTCTGAACCAGTTTACATGGAATATTTTCGGGGGATTAGTCATTTTTTTGCCCATTTCTATCCAATGCTTAAAATAGTCTCCCATATTGTAACCGCAGAATGGAAGCATTGCCATTGGGTCTCTTCTTACCACTCCAACTTTTCCCGTTGCTGCTGCAGTGGTCTCTGATGCCAAAGTTGAACCTAAAAACACTCCATGCTGCCAATCTCTTGATTGATATATCAGGGGAGCAGTCTTAGCACGTCTTCCTCCAAATATTATTGCTGATAAGGGAACTCCTTCTGGTGATTCCCATTCTGGTGAAATACAGGGACAGTTTTTAGCCGGTGCAGTAAACCTGGAATTTGGATGGGCACCTTTTTCCTTTGATGTTTTTCCATTCCAGGGATTTCCCAACCAATCCAAAGCATTTTCCGGGGGATTATCGTCTAATTTTTCCCACCAAACAGTGTCATTGTCTAAATTATAAACAACGTTAGTGAAAATCGAATCTTTTCTGGTAGACATGAGAGCATTGTAATTAGATTTTGCATTGGTTCCTGGAGCTACTCCGAAAAAGCCTGCTTCGGGATTTATAGCCCATAGTCTTCCGTCTTCCTTAATCCGAAGCCATGCTATATCGTCTCCCACAGTCCATACCTTGTAGCCCTTTTTCCTGTATATTTCCGGGGGAATTAGCATTGCTAAATTTGTTTTGCCACAGGCTGAAGGAAAGGCTCCTGCAATGTATTTTACCTCCCCCTGCGGATTTTCAATTCCAACTATGAGCATGTGTTCCGCCATCCATCCTTCTTTCCATCCCTGGTAGGACGCGATGCGGAGAGCAAAGCATTTCTTGCCAAGCAAGACGTTGCCTCCATAGGCTGAATTGCATGACCATATAGTGTTATCCTCTGGAAAATGAAAAATATATCTTTTGTTAATATCCAAGGTGCATTTTCCGTGAACCCCTCTTACAAAATCATTAGAATCTCCTAAAGCATCTAATACTTTTTTTCCGATTCTGGTCATAATATTCATGTTAAGAACTACGTAAATAGAGTCTGTAATCTCAAATCCTATTTTTGAAAAGGGAGAGCCTACAGGACCCATAGAATAAGGAATAACATACATGGTTCTTCCTTCCATAGAGTTAGTAAAGATCTCCCGTCCTAATTTGTATGCTTCTTCGGGACTCATCCAGTTATTTGTAGGACCTGCATCTTCTTCTCTTCTTGAGCATATGTATGTTTTATCTTCCATTCTTGCCACATCGTCTTTCTGTGAACGATGGTAGTAACATCCTGGATAAATTTCTTCATTCAGTTTTATTAACTCGCCTGTTTCACAAGCTTCTTTACGAAGCTCTTTTAGCTGTTCTTCACTTCCGTCAATCCAAACTAGTTTGTGTGGATTGGTCATAGCTGCTACTTCTTCTACCCAGTTTAAAACATTTGAGTTAGTTGTTAAACTTCTCATGGCACTCTCCTATTTGTGTTATAATAAATGCAGTTTTAAAAATATATGTGCTATAATATTTCCTGTATTATATTATATTACTTACGAACAATAGATGCAATATTTAAAAAAATTTCTGCTTATTTTAGTTTTTTGAGGGTTTTCCTTAAATTAATAAGGACTTTTAAATAATCCCTTAATAAAAAAAGAGAAAAGCAATCTAAAAGCTCTCTCTTATATTCTTATCTCTGTATTGCAAGTAGGATATAATGATTGTAATTATTGGACAAACATAGCATAGAGCAGCATAGGGAGCATAATGCATTGCAGATATGCCCATTATAGGTTTAATTAAAAATGAGTTCACATTCCAGGGCATAAGGGGCGCTATAGTAACTCCCGTATCAAAAATAGTCCTTGCTAATACTGAATTACTTAATTTCAGTTCCTTGTATTTTTCCTGAAGTATGGTTCCCGGGAGTATTATCCCTGCAGTTTGGTCACAAGTGGCGGCTGTCATTAAGATACTTAATAGTCCCGTTCTTCCTATTAAAGTTATCCTCCTATTTATACCCTGTACAAATTTGTCTATTAAAGGTATAAGCATGTTACCTTCTTCAAATAATCTAATAAGTGCGAATGCACCTACAACTATTAATATGGCTTCAATCATAGACACCATCCCTCCACTGACCAGAAGATTGTTTAGTTCTGCAGAGGTAGTATTTCCACGATACCCGAATACTAGGGATTTTATTATTGATAGAATATTTCCTTGCTGAAAAGCTAAAGTCAGAATACTTCCCAGTACAACACCAACAGGAAAGGTAATTAAGGGATTAACACCTCTTACCGACAATAACAAAACGGTAGCCGGAAGTACTATAAGTATCGGCGATGTGTTGAAGCTTTCTCCTATTGCCTTTTTAAAAAGTGTAATGTTTTCAACATTTTCCATTGTATAATCTTGACCTAGTATAAAATATATTATGGAAGTAACCAGTAGGGTAGGTATTAGTGTTATAATCATACTTTTTAAGGCAACTTTATACTTTATATTCACAGTGGTTAGCATTAAGTTAAGAAGTCCGGAAAGAGGAGAAATTTTATCTGCCATAAAAGCTCCCGAAACTAATACTCCCACCATTAAGTTACGGGGAATCCCCATGCCTAATCCAATTCCCCATAGAGATAAGCCTACTGTGCTTAGGGTTCCCACTGCAGTACCCATAAATACAGATACCGTACACATAATTAAGAATGCAGCTAAGAGAAAGTTTACTCCCTCCATATAGGAAAATCCATAGTACATTATTGTGGGAACTACTCCAGAAGAAAGCCAGATGGAAGTGGTGGCACCGATAAGCAAAATGATAATTAGCAAATTTCTAATATCCTTTACTGATAGCACCAATGATTTAATAATATCCTTAAAACTGTGACCCTTTTTATATAGCACTGTTCCGGTAAACAGTATTCCTGCCACAAAGCCATAGTAAAGTGGTATGGACATAATAATAGAGCCTAAAATAAAAATTAGGCATACAATCATTGTAGCAATTGGATTTAACATGGCATTATCCAACTTTACACCTCGTTAAAAAAATGCATAATATAGTATGGGAAGAAATATTGCCGGCAGTAAGTTTCCTACTTTAATTCTTTTAATTTCAAGGAAGTTTAAGCCCATTGCCATAATTATTAAACCTCCTATAGCAGTCATTTCCCTGACTACCACATCGCTTAATAGGGAATGCATTAAACCAGCAAGCATTGTCAGTATACCTTGATATACTAATACACTGATGCTGGAAAAAATTACACCAATGCCCATGGATACAGCCATTGATATGGATGTTATTCCATCAATCACTGCTTTAGAAAACAATATTTCATGATTTCCCGTCAACCCGCTTTGAATTGAACCTACAATTGCCATGGAGCCCACACAGTAAATTAAAGTACATGTTACAAATCCAAGGGCAACATTACTTTCTCTGTTTTTTATTTTATTTTCAATAAAAGCTCCAAAGCTGTCCAATTTCCCTTCTATATTCATGGTTTCACCAATTATGGTTCCTACTATCATGGATATGACCGTAAGAGTTAGATTATCTCCCGTCAAGCTTAATTTTATCCCTATGGCCATTACTACCAAGCCTGTGGATTTTAAAAGAGATTCTGTTATTTTTTCCGATATAACATTCCTAAAAATAAGTCCAGCTATACCGCCAACTATTATTGCCAATGCATTTACTATTGTTCCTGTCATTTGTTCACCTATCTAATTTTTCTATGTATTTTTTTATATCTAAGGAAGCTTTATAGGCTTCATTCTTAGTAGCTATACCTTCTTCCGCTACCTCCTGCACAGCTTCTTTTAAAGAATAGCCCTTCTGTATTAATTTGTCAAATATAATAGCAGGCAGGCTTACCTGGTAGCCTGTAGTTTCTTTTTCCTCGTAATCATTATTGTAACCTACTACTACATATTCTCCCTTTTCCACATCTTCATGTTTTTTTAATTCTTCTAAGACTGTATCCACCTTTCCGTAGAAAGCTTTCTCATATATCTTAGTTAATTCCTTACATACACATAAAGTTGAATTAGGCATTAGTAATCTAATATTTTCTACTAGGTTGATTATCCTTTTAGGGGATTCGTAAAATATAAAGGTTTTAACAGAATTCTCCCTTACCCGTCTTAAAGCTTTTTCCAATTCATTTTTTTTACGGGGTAAAAAGCCATAAAAAGCGAATTCATAAGCTTCTATTCCAGATATGGAAAGAGCTGTTACCAAGGCTGAAGCTCCGGCCAAACCAAGTACTTCAATTCCATTTTCCCTAGCTTCTCTTATTAGTTGGTAGCCAGGATCAGAAATACAAGGTGTACCCGCATCCGTTACCAAGGCTACAATTTTTTCTTCGCTGATTATTTCTTCTATTATTTCCTGACTTCTTTTTTTCTCGTTAAATTTATGGTAGGAAATCATTTTAGTACTAATATTAAAATGATTTAATAACTTTTGAGTATGTCTGGTATCCTCTGCTAAAACTAAATCGCAATTATTTAATATTTCTACTGCCCTGGGGGTCATATCTCCTAAGTTTCCAATGGGAGTAGGCACAACGTATAATTTACTCATATTTCCCTCATATATTAATATTTTAGAAATTATAACACATAAACTTTTGTAGGTAAAATATTTTTAATTAAATTCCTTTAAAATCTCAGTGGACAAATGTTCGATTTTATTGTAGGATGTATTAGAGCTAAGAGTTTGGAAGACACTATTGATGGAGGAAAGTATGGACTATATTATTATTGCAATGATTTTTATTTCAATATTGATTAATATTATTTTATTAATTAAGCAATTTAAAAACAATTCTGAAGAACGTATTATATCAGAGCTTAAAATTAATTTAAGGGAAAATAATTTGAATTTAATTGATTCTGTTTCAATGAAAATTTCTGATTCAGAACAGAAACAATTAAGAGAAATACTTACTACCAAGTTGGAAACAGTTGAAAGAATAGATAAAAATTCCAATAAACTTACAGAATCATTCATGAACTTTAGCGCCGATACTTCAAAGACCCTGAATGAAAATTTCTCAGCCTTAAATGACCAGGTGAGCCAGAGCCTTGACAGAATAAACTTGCGAGTGGAAGAAAGACTGAATGAGGGTTTTGAAAAAACAAACAAAACATTCATAAATATATTGGAAAGATTGTCAAAAATAGATGAAGCACAGAAAAAAATTGATAGTCTTTCGACAAATATTGTTTCATTACAGGATGTTTTAACCGATAAAAAAAGCAGGGGAACCTTTGGGGAAGTACAGTTAAATCATATTTTATCGGTAGTTTTCGGTGAAAAGAACGATAAAGTATATGAACTGCAAAAAAAGCTAAATAATTCCAACATAGCAGATGCTGTATTATACATGCCAGAACCTGTTGGAATGCTGTGTATAGATTCAAAGTTTCCTCTTGAAAATTATCAGCGTATGATTGATATGAATATTCCGGAAATGGAGCGAAGACAGTATGCCCGGGATTTTAAAGCCAATGTAAAAAAGCATATAAATGATATTGCTTCAAAGTACATAATTCAAGGACAAACATCAAATCAGGCAATTATGTTTATACCGGCAGAGGCAATATTTGCAGAAATAAATGCATATCATCAGGATTTATTGGATTATGCTGGTGAAAAAAGAGTATGGCTTACTTCTCCTACAACTTTAATGTCTGTTCTTTCTACTGTTCAAATTGTTTTAAGAAATTTAGAAAGAGAAAAATATGCAGGAATAATACACGAAGAACTCAATAAGTTAGGAAAAGAATTTAAACTGTACAAAGAAAGATGGGATAATTTAGCCAAAAATATTAAGCGTGTTTCTGATGATGTGGATAAAATTAATATTACTTCCAATAAAATTGAGCGCAAATTTGAACAAATATCAAAAGTGGAAATGAAGGAAGAGGAATTAGAAGTTATTGAAATGGATTGTTAATATACCCTAATATCAATACGGATTAAATACGCAATAAAAAAGAGACTAAGGTCTCTTTTTTGTTGAAAGATGCCGCAGAAGGGACTCGAACCCCCACGGTGTTGCCACCAACGGATTTTGAATCCGTCACGTCTGCCATTCCATCACTGCGGCTTATTGTACCTTAAAATATTAGCACAAGCATAAGAAAAATTCAAGTATTTTTGAAATTATTTTTTAGTTAATTTATTCCAATGACCCCTACTGGTATAGGGGACACTCTCTCTATCCAGAGACTATCCATCCCCGTTGTAGGTGTCCCCATATAATTAAACTAAATTCTCTTTTACTAAAACTTCTGCTATTTGTACAGCATTAGTGGCAGCACCTTTTCTTACCTGGTCACCGCAGCACCATAGAACCAAAGAATTTTCGCTACTAATATCTTTTCTTACTCTACCTACATATATTAGGTCTTGATCACTTGCATAAAGGGGCATAGGATACATACTATTATCTAAGTCATCAATTAATTTAACTCCTGGTGCTTTAGATAATAGTTCTTTTGCCTTTTCAACGGTTATTTCTTTTTCCGTTTCTAATGTAATTGACTCAGAATGACTTCTGTAAACAGGAACTCTTACACAAGTACAATTTACTTTTAAATCGGGATTGTGAAGTATCTTTCTTCCTTCAATTTGCAATTTCATTTCTTCTTGGGAATATCCCTCTTCATCGAAACTTCCTATTTGAGGAATTACATTGTAGGCTATTTGATGCTGGAATGTATTAATTTTCGCTTCTTTGCCAGAGCTTATATCTTTAACCTGCTGTTCCAATTCCTTTATCCCGTTTATACCGGCACCGGATACAGCTTGAAATGTAGAAACTATCATTCTTTTTATTTTGCCGTATTTGTTAAGCTCATTTACTGCTGTTAAAGCAATTGTCGTTGAACAGTTAGGATTTGCTATAATTCCATTGTGATTTTTCACATCTTCTGCGTTTACTTCCGGTATTACCAAGGGAACATCCTCCCTCATTCTGAAGGCACTGGAGTTGTCTACTACTATTGCTCCTGCTTTCACTGCTATAGGGGTAAATTTTTCACTAACATCATTTTCTGCAGCACACAGAACTATATCTATATTTTCAAAAGAATCTTCTTTCGTTTCTTCTATGGTATATTCTTTCCCGTTAAATTCAATTACTGTCCCAGCACTTCTCTTACTAGCCAAAAGTTTTAAATTATTTACAGGGAAGTTCCTTTCTTGCAAAACTTTTAACATTTCTTGTCCCACTGCACCCGTTGCTCCTAATATAGCTATGTTATATTTTTTCATTTTACGTCCTCACCTTCTGCTATTTTTTACTTCTACATTTAAATATATATAAATAATTATAGCACTAATTTAACCGTTGTCAAGAGTTTTTGTTTAAATTTTATATACAGTTGTATTTGTTCTGCATACAATTCATATAGTGTATTGGCTAATAAAAAGACATATTGTTTAATTTTTATAACTATGGTAATCTCTTTTTCACTTCCATCGATTTGAAAGGTTTAAAGTTATTTAAAAAGGAACGACTATAATGTCGTTCCATAGAAACAAAGGTATTAGACGGCTTCTCTCAGTCTATCAGGTAAAGTGGGATTAAAATTCCGCTCGTATTTTCCAAATGTTGCCTTCCCTCACTGACTCCCATACAACATCTTTTTCAATTATTTCTGTTGTATCTCCGTTTTCTACTTCAATTTTATAACTTAGGCTTACATTTGCCCTATCTTTACCATCCATTTCGTAACCGTGAACTTTGCTGCTTAATAATTTAATATTATTTTTTTCCTGAAGTTCTACAAATTCATCAAAATCATCCACTCTGTCATCAACGGGAGTCATAAGGTACATATAGCTGTACCTCTTTTGTGCCATACCAGTTAAATATTTTTCTGCCGCATCTGCAGGAGATTTTTCCCTGTAATCCAATTCTCCCTTATCTAAAGGAAATACAGTGGAAACCTCTTTTTCAGTAGGTACGAAGGCACGGGGGTCGTATACATTGCTGGGATTCCAAACCATGTATTCAAATATACCTAATTCCTTCGCAGCCAATATTTGTTCTCTTACTTTATCAGGACCGTAAGTGATGCCTGCCCAGTCGAAATCCTGAATCCATGGTCTTATAATAGGAGGATTTTTCATGGATGAATTCTTTTCAATTGCTTCTTCCATGGCCCCCTTTACTACCAGGTAGGGGTGAGCATTAGGATTTTCTAAATTATACCATCCTGTTGAGTAGTGACTGGGATAAACCATAGGAGCTAAATTATCCACGTGTTTTCCCATTAGTATCCAAGTTTGTCCTATATCTTCCGGATAATCGTCCCAAGTTCTTGTAACTATACCGAATACGTCGGCGCTTAAATTAACATTGTAAGGCTCAAGTTCATTTTTTGCATATTCTAAGAAGTCAGCAATTGCCTCATCCTTATCCCTTCCTTCCCTTCCAGGAAATTCTGTAATAGGATTGTAGGTCTTGGCACCATCAGGAAAACGAACGTAGTCAAATTGCATTTCATCAAAACCTAAAAGGGACGCTTCCTTGGCAATTGCTATATTATAATCCCATACATACTGATCGAAGGGATTTACCCAGGGAATATTCCCGCTGTTAGGATCAAGCCATATCCCTCCTGTTTTAAGTTGTATAGAATGTTCCGGACTCAAAACAGCAAAGTTTTTATCCTTAAAAGCAACTATTCTTCCAATTAAATATAAATCATATTCTTTTAAGACTTTTACCATGTTTTCTATGTCTTTAATGGGAATTGGTGTTGCTTCATTCATTTTTTGTACAATTTCTACATCGCTATTATAAGTTATAAATCCATTATCATCTTTAACATTTATAACTAACCCGTTTATTTCCGTTGCCAGAGCAATTCCAATAATACGTTCGAATTTATTTGCTTGTTCGGCCTTATCAAATAATTCCCTTGCTTTTTCAGTATCGTTTTCAATTATCGCTCTAACATAGGCGCCGTAAGCATCTATATTTTCCTTGTTTAAACTATTGCCAGCTGTATGTCCAGTTACATACAAGGCTCTTACTTCCACAGATTTCTTTTCTTCTTCTTTCCCTATAGGAACTAAAGGTACGTAGAATTCACCTAACCTCTCCTTACGCTGCTTTTCTAATTCTTCTCTTTCAGCGATTCTTTTTTGAAGCTCTAATTGTGCTTTTTCTTCCTCTGATAATTCAGGTTCCTCGCTTACATTTTCAGTCTCATTTGACTCTGTTTCTTCAGGCGTTAGGGGTACATTTGTATCTGCCGTCCCTGCACAGGCAGTGAGTAGTGCTGATATTAATAATAAGATAATTCCAAGTTTAGCTTTTTTAAACATATGTCCTCCAAATAATCTATGCTGTGGATATATACCTTAAGTATATTATCATAAAATATTAACATTATCAATAAATATTGCATGTTTTTTCATTTTTCCTCTTTAGCCATTTTTATTAATATTATGCTAATTTATACCTGCAAATCTACAAGCAGACAAAAAAAGGAAGAATAATTATACATAATTCATCTCTTTAATTTTGGCTTTATTGTGATTATGTAATAATTAATAAACATAGTAAATGCATAATCGTATATAAAAAATAGTACCTGTGCCCCTATTATCATCCACCAGAACATATTGAAGGGGATGAAGAGTCTTACCATTTTATACATTACAAAAAGTGATGTGTTAAAAAATATTAGTTTAATTACATAGGATATATATTTATTAAATATTTTAATTTCAATATAATGTTTAATAATACTATATAATCCAAAAAAACTTATGTAGGTAATAAACTCCACCTTGTCAAAAGTTAGAATATAGCCTAGTAATACAGAAGCCAAATAAAATATTATTCCTGCCTTCTCTCTGAACTCTACTATTACAACACCTACCATCAGTGCAGCTAATGACATAAGTATTATAGTGTTAGTTTCTATCACAGAAGACAAAATAATAAATAATTGGTTTAAAGATAATAGTACGCCTAAGTAAGCTACATCCTTACCTTTTAGCAACATGAAATTAAATCTCCTCCCAAACATTCACAAAGACAATCGGCACAAATTAATTGCGCGCAACAATCTGCAGTACTTGAAGATCCTCCCCCATAAGTATATACCCTTTGCTGGTATGTTCGCTGCATACTTAAAATCTGGTTTAAATAATTACTGTATTCCATATTTGAGGGATCCATGTTTACTGCCCTTTGAACATATTGAAGACCTTGTCCAATAGAACCTAAGCTTACATAGCATACTCCTGTCAAAAAGTACCACTCCGCATTTCTTACCTTGGTTTTTCGCAATATACTCATAGCCTCGTGAAATCTGCCTAAATTAATATACTGTCTTGCAGAAAACAAATCTCCAGTACTCCTAGTATTATTGTTGGTATATGTTGAACCATAACTGGCACTTGCGTTGCCTTTCATTATTTCATCATAAGCCCACTGAATTTCCTTGAATTTTTCTTCTGCTAAGTCCTGAAGTGGATTATTTACATTCATATCAGGGTGATACTTTTTAGCTAATTGTCTGTATGCTTTTTTCACTTCTTCAATGGATGCACCTCGATTTAGGCCTAACACTTCATATGGGTCTTTCATTTGTAATCTCCT
>CZCB01004708.1_pt1 | contig 12760 bp, 11 predicted proteins | sample 591991 | NCBI WGS metagenome assembly CZCB01 (sample SAMEA3556809, study PRJEB10932) | anaerobic digester metagenome | reverse complement strand
GGGCGGCCCTTCGCGGCCCAGGTGCCGGCCGATTCCACCCGCCAGCCGTCCAGATGCTGGCCGGCGGCCTGCAGCGCCTGCTGGAAAAGAGCCGCCGCCATCGGCGACCGTATCTGGTTTGCCGTGCACACGAACAGGATCGATCGGGGTTGAGGAAGCTGGCCCGGCAGGCTCACCTTATCTTACCGTTCCATGCTGACGACCTGCTGCTCCCAGCGGTGCCAGCCGTCAAACTGCTCCTTGAGAATGCGCTTACCTTCGCCCGGGGATTTAAGCCCGGCCAGTTCGAGGTCGGCGTCCACCATGATGCGCACCAGCTCGCGGAAGCAGATGCGCGGCTTCCAGCCCAGCTGCTGGTTGGCCTTGGTCGCGTTCGCCTGGAGGTAGTCCACCTCGGTGGGGCGGAAGTAGCGCGGGTCGATCTGGACGTACTTCTTCCAGTCCAGGCCGACGTAGCCGAAGGCCTCCTCCAGGAACTCGCGCACGGTGTGCGCCTCACCCGTGCCGATGACGTAATCGTCCGGGGTATCCTGCTGGAGCATCATCCACATGGCCTCGACGTACTCGGGCGCATAGCCCCAGTCGCGCAGCGAGTCCAGGTTGCCCAGGTACAGCGTCTTCTGCGTGCCGGCCATAATGGCAGCCAGCGCGCGGGTGATCTTGCGGGTGACGAAGGTTTCGCCCCGGCGCGGGGACTCATGGTTGAAGAGAATGCCGTTGCAGGCATACAGGCCGTAGCCCTCGCGGTAGTTGCGGGTGATCCAGTAAGCGTACAGCTTGGCCGCGGCGTAGGGGCTGCGCGGCTCGAAGGGCGTGGTCTCGGACTGCGGCGGTTTGGCGCTGCCGAACAGCTCGCTGGTGGAAGCCTGGTAGAAGCGGCAGGAAGCGCCGCTCTTGCGCACGGCCTCGAGGATGCGGGTGGTGCCCAGCCCGGTGATATCGCCGGTGTACTCGGGCATGTCAAAGCTGACGCGCACATGCGACTGCGCGGCCAGGTGGTAAATTTCGTCCGGCTTGATGTTGTAGATCACGTCCAGCAGCGAGCCGGCGACGGACACATCGCCGTAGTGCAGGTAAAGCCGCACCGTACCGCCGTTGCCGTGTGGGTCGTGGTAAAGATGGTCAATCCGGCGGGTGTTGAATGTGCTTGCCCGGCGGATCAGGCCATGAACCTCATAGCCTTTGTGCAGCAGTAACTCTGCCAGGTAAGAACCATCTTGTCCGGTGATCCCGGTGATTAATGCTTTTTTCAACTCAACCTCCAGGTGGTTCCAGGCAGACATGGCTGCTGGATCGATCGGGTCAAGTATAACCAGTGGCCGGTTGGCTGTCAAACGCTGGCGGGGGAAATAAAAGGCGGGCGGTGATCGGTCACCGCCCGCCTGATAGGGATCGGGTTACTGTTCCACTTCGACTTCAGAAGGCTTCACATCGACAGGTTCCGCTTTACGGAAGACCAGCTTGTTCTGGTCCTTGTCCAGCTCGACGTTCACTGTATCGCCCATCGAGAACTGGCCGGACAGCACGCTGATGGACAGCGGGCTTTCCACGTACTTCTGCAGCGCGCGGCGCAGCGGGCGGGCGCCAAAGGCGGGGTCGTAGCCCACACCGGCCAGCCAGTCGCGCGCTTCGGGGCTGAGCACCACGGTCAGGCCGTGCTCGGCCAGGCGCTCCTGCACTTCCTTCATCTGCAGGTCGATGATCTGGCGCATTTCCTCCATGTGCAGCGGCGAGAAGATGATCACCTCGTCGATGCGGTTGAGGAACTCGGGCCGGAAGGTGGTTTTCAGCGCGTTCTCGATCTTCTGATGCGACTGGCGGTCCTCCTCGGAAGTGTCCGCCAGGAAGCCCAGGCTGCCGCCGCGGCGCACGAACTCGGTGCCCAGGTTGCTGGTCATGATCAGCACGGTGTTGCGGAAGTCGACCACGCGGCCCTGACCGTCGGTCAGGCGGCCGTCGTCGAGGATCTGCAGCAGCGCGTTCCAGACTTCCGGATGTGCCTTCTCAATCTCATCAAAGAGCACCACCCGGTAGGGGCGGCGGCGCACGGCTTCGGTCAGCTGGCCGCCTTCTTCATAGCCCACGTAGCCCGGAGGGGCTCCGAACAGGCGGGAGACGGTGTGCTGCTCGCGGTATTCGCTCATGTCCATGCGCACCAGCGCGTCCTCGTCGCCGAACATGAACTCGGCCAGCGCTTTGGCCAGTTCGGTCTTGCCCACGCCGGAGGGGCCGATGAAGATGAATGAGCCGATCGGGCGGCGCGGGTCCTTCAGGCCGGCCCGGGCGCGGCGGATGGCGTCGGCGATCACGCTGATGGCTTCCTTCTGCCCGATGATGCGCTCGCTGAGGCGCTCTTCCATGTGCAGCAGGCGCTCGGCTTCGGTCTCCATCATCTGGGCGACAGGGATGCCGGTCCACTGGGCCACCACCTGTGCGATGTCATCCACGTCGACCACTTCGTCGAGCTTGTGCTCGGCTTCCCACTTGTCGCGCAGCTGGTTAAACTCTTCCTCCTTGCGCAGGCGTTCGGCCTTCATGCGGGCGGCGCGCTCGTAGTCGCGCTCCACGCCGGCCTGTTCCTCTTCGGCCTGAAGGCGCTCGATTTCGCTCTTCATAGCCTTCAGGTCAGCCGGCAGCGAATAGAGCGCGACGCGCAGCTTGGCGGCGGCTTCGTCCATCAGGTCGATGGCCTTGTCGGGCAGGTGTCGTTCGGTCACATACTGGGCCGACAGGCGGGCGGCTGCGACCAGGGCGTCATCGGAGAAGCGCACCTTGTGATGGGCCTCGTAGCGGTCGCGCAGGCCGCGAAGCATCTTGATGGTGTCCTCCACGTTGGGCTCTTCGACGTAGACGGGAGCGAAGCGGCGCTCCAGCGCGGCGTCCTTCTCGATGTGCTTGTGGTACTCGTCCAATGTGGTTGCGCCGATCAGCTGCAGCTCGCCGCGTGACAGGGCGGGTTTGAGCATGTTGGAGGCGTCCATGGCCCCCTGGGCCGCGCCGGCGCCGACCACGGTGTGCAGCTCGTCGATGAACAGGATGATCTCACCTTCGGCACGCTGCACCTCCTCGATGGAGGCTTTCAGGCGCTCTTCGAACTCACCGCGGAAGCGCGAGCCGGCGATCATGGCGCTCAGGTCCAGCGAGACCACGCGCTTGCCGGAGAGGATCTCCGGCACGTCGTTGGTGGCGATTTTCTGGGCCAGCCCTTCCACGATGGCGGTCTTGCCCACGCCGGCCTCACCGATCAGCACCGGGTTGTTCTTGGTGCGGCGGGAGAGGATCTGCATCACGCGGAGGATTTCGTTGTCGCGGCCGATGACCGGGTCCAGCTTGCCCTCACGGGCCTGCTGGGTCAGGTCGCGGGAGTATTTTTCCAGGGTGCGGAAGCGGGTTTCAGCCTGCGGATCGGTGACCCGCTGGCCGCCGCGCATCATCACGATGCAGTCGTACACCCGATCCCGGGTCAGTCCGGCGCCTTCGAGCAGGCGCGCGGACGGGGTGTTCCGCTCGCTGAGTATGGCGAGGAACAGGTGCTCGGTGGAGATATATTCGTCCTTCAGACGGCTGGCTTCTTCGTTGGCCAGGTCGATAATCCGCTTCACCCGGGGGGTGATGAAGATCTGGCCGGCGCCCCCGCCAAAGATGCTGGCCTTGGGACTGGTACGCAGGATGTAATCAAGGCGCTCGGCGAGCGCGTTGGCATCTACTTTTAACTGCTCCAGGATTTGCGTGATAATACCCTGAGGCTGTTCAATCAGCGCCAGAAGGATGTGTTCGGTATCTATTTGATTGTGCCCGTAGCGCTGGATGATCTCCGCGGCGCGCTGCGCTGCTTCCTGGGCACGCTCTGTGAATCGGTCAAATCGCATCATGGCAGTATTCCTTCTATATAACCTTTCGGGGGCCTTCCCCGGTCATTATAGCATTTTCACCTCAACGGTTTATATGCTGCCCGTAAGAATGATATAAGAGCGGCCCGTGTCCTCCTCGAGTTAAGTATACTCACGCCGGGGGTGCAGGACCCGGGCCAGCCGCGGCGGGAATCGGGGGTGCAGGGCGGACATTTTTGCGCTAGAATCGAACCTGATACATACGTTGATCCAGTCTTGCCCGAGAGACGATGGATCCGGGAACGTCAGGATGACATATTCCGCCCAGTCGGCCCGTCCAGTACAGCTGCGGCTGCTGAATACCTACAAAGATCTGTACCAGGTCGCCAATCTGGTGGAAATGTGCTTCGCCAGCAACATGGATGAGGACGGGCGGATGTACATTCGCCAGATGCGGCGGGTGGCGCGGGAAATCCAACTGCTGCGCCTGCCGATGCTGCGCCTGGAAGGCTTTGTCTGGGAGCACCAGGGGGAGATCATCGGCAACGTGGCGCTGATCCCCTTCGTGGAGGGCGCCCGGAAGCGCTATCTGATCGCCAATGTGGCCGTTCATCCCCATTTCCGCCGGCAGGGGATTGCCCGGCGGATGACTCAGGCGGCGGTGCTCTACGCCCGCAACAAGGGGGCCGAGAGCTGCTGGCTGCAGGTGCGGGACGACAATCCGGGCGCCATCGAGCTGTACCGCTCGCTGAACTTCAGGGAACGCGCGCGGCGCACCACCTGGTACTGGGAGGGCAGCCCGGGAGAGGGTATTCGTCCCGACAACGGTCTGAAAATTACCCAGCGCATCTCACAGGACTGGCGCTGCCAGCAGGAGTGGCTGGATCAGATCTATCCGCGATCGCTGCGCTGGAACCTCTCGCTGGACATCGACAGGCTCAAACCGGGCCTGGTGAACCGCCTGCAGCAGATCCTGCGCCACCAGGCGATCAGTCACTGGGCGGTGCGAGATCATGGCCACCTGCTGGGGCTGGCCAGCCTGGAGCCGACCCAGATGGCCACCGATAACCTGTGGGTGGCCTGCCGGCCGGATGTGGAGAACACCGCGCTGCTGGGCCTGCTTTCGTATCTTTGGGAAAAGGTCGGTTACCGCCGGCCGGTCTCAATCAACTATCCTTATGGTCGCGGGGAGGAATCCTTCCTGCGCGCCGGCTGCACCCCTCACAACACGCTGATCTGGATGGAACTGCCGTTATCTGAACCGCTCGCGCGGGACTATGGAGTAGACAATGAGACTGATCATTCGACTGCTGATTAACGGGCTGGCCTTTTATGCCGCGGTGCAGCTGCTTTCCCCGGAATGGCTGCAGCCGCAGGGAGCGGATGTGCTCTACTACCTGGGGGTGGCGCTGGTCTTCGCGGTGGTCAACGCGGTGATCCGGCCGATTCTTATGGTGATGAGCTGCCCGCTGCTGATCGTCACCCTGGGTCTGGGCACGCTGCTGATCAACACCCTGCTGTTTTTCCTGGTCGGGTGGATTGGCTCGGCCTTCGGGGTGGGCTTCACGGTGAACGGGTTCCTGGGCGCCTTCCTCGGCTCGCTGGTGGTGAGCCTGGTCAGCTTCGTCCTCAGCCTGTTTTTCCCGGAAAAGAAGGACCGCAGATAAAAAAGCAGCCGGTTCTTCACCGGCTGCCTGTGTGGTTTGATCGATACCCCGCGCGTCAGGGTATTTCAGCAGGCAGGTTGAAGCGCAGCAGCATGTGGTTGCCCGCGTCGCTGACCCACACCCGGCCCTGGGAGTCAACCCGGACCGCCGAGGCCAGCCCGAACCCGTCGCTGGAGGGGCTGTACCCGCCCCAGCCGCGTACGAACTCGCCGTTCGCCGTGAACTCGAGCACGCGGTAGCCTTCCGGATCAGTCACGAAGACGTGCTGGTCCGGGCTGACGGCTACGAAGGGGTAGTTCTGCAGCGAGGTGCCGAACCAGCCGGTGATGTCCCAGTGGCGCAGGTAGGTGAAGCCGGTCTCCAGGCTGCTGAAGACCTGCATGCGCTGGTTCCAGGTGTCGGCCAGGTAGACATTGCCTTCGGCGTCCAGGGCGATGCCCATCGGCTCGTCGATGAAGCCAGGGTCAAAGCCCTCGGTGCCGAACTGGGTGATGAAGTTCCCATCCGGGTCAAAGACCACCACCCGGTCGTTGCCGGTGTCCACCACGTACAGGCGGCCCTGGGCGTCGATCGCCAGGTCACGCGGACCCCAGAAGGCGTCGGGCGCTTCGGCCTGGCCGAAGTAGCCCCACATGGTGATGAACTGGCCGTCTGCGGTGAACTTCTGGATGCGGTGATTCCAGGTGTCGGCCACGTAAACCGAGCCGTCCGGTCCGACGGCCACGCTCCACGGCTCGTAGAAGGTGCCGCCCGGGGCCGCGCCTTCCATCAGGCTGGCGTATGTGCCCCAGATGTGCAGCACTTCGCCGTTCTCGTTCAGGTGCTGGATGCGGTGGTTGAGCGCGTCAGCGATGTAGATGGATCCATCCGGGGCGAAGGCGAACCCGTGCGGTGTGTTGAGGCGGCCCGGGTCAGCGCCCAGCCCGCCAACCACCAGATCGGGCGACAGATCGACCATCTGGCTGGCGTATGGATCGGTTTCTTCCGCCGGTGAGACTGTCTCGCTCAGGCCGTAGTCCCACATCTGGGCGGCGATGTCCTTGCGCACGTAGAAGCGCAGGTTCTCACTGGGTGACCAGTTCTCCAGGGTGAACAGGCGGGCCAGGTTTTCGTCGCCCTTGAGAGCGGCATAGTCCGAGTAATCCCGGTTCAGCCAGATGTTGGCCAGGGCGGAAAGCAGTTCCTGGTTGGTCAGTGCGTTGAAAACCCGCCGCCAGCTCAGGTTGTAGTAGTCCTGGTTGGGCCACCACAGGCGCTTGTAATTGAAGCGCAGGTATTCGTCACCGGTGATCGAATCGACCCGGGACATGGTGTCGTCGCCGGCGATGATCAGGGGCGCATCGCGCAGGGAGCGATCCGGCTCGTCGCCGTACCAGCGCTTGTTGGGGTAGTCGCGAAGGTACCACCAGAAGGGATAGAGGGCATCCGAGTCGTAGGCCACGACGATGGCCTTGCCGCCGGTGACCCGGCGGGAGATTTCCTCCACCTCGCTCAGCACCAGCTTGGGCCCCGGGGCGGCGTGCGCGTATACCAGGTATTCGTAGGGGTAGTCGTAATTGACATAGGAAGCCCGGGCCGACGCGCGGGCGGTCAGGATGCCCAGCCCGCCGACCACCGCCAGCACCAGCAGGCGGGTGATCCAGGCGCGCTGCCAGCCGCGCAGCAGGTAGATAAAGCCGGCGATGGACAGCCCGCTGACCGCCAGGGCCAGCAGGAACCCGCCGGTCGCGCGCAGCTCGTCGATGGTGTTCCCCTGGAAGGCCGGCACCTCGCCAAGCAGTCCGCGGAACACGCCGCCCAGCGAGAAGGTGAATATGGCCAGCAGGATGAGCGCCAGCAGTCCCTTCCGGTTGGCCAGATGCCGCCAGGGGGTGGTGTCGATCAGGAAGCCGATGCCCCAGCCGGCGCACAGCAGCATGGGCAGGGCAATGTGCACCGTCAGCCAGGGCATGCGCTCACCGGCCACGCTGTAGGCGGCCGCGCTGGTCACCACCCAGTAAAGCAGCAGCGTCAGGACAGGGATCGGCCGCGGGGAGGAAATCAGCTCGGGAGGCTTTACCGTGTAGCCGCTGTCGGCCAGGTCCTTTTCCGGGTCGGTCGCCGGCAGCGTGGCCTCGGGAAGCTGCGGCTGGGCGGCCGGGGCGTAGCCGGGCACCGTGCTGAATCGTTTGAAGCGCAGGGCGAAATCGGCGGCCAGCAGTGTGCCCAGTGCCGCCAGATACTCGTACACCGGGATCTGCACCAGCAGGTAGTAGTACATCGGCTGCGAGCCGCGCTCTTCAGCCTGCTGGTTGAGCCAGTAGCCCAGCGAGCCGACCAGCCCGGTCAGGAAACCGTCCGGGTTGGTGAAAAAGGTGGTGTAAAGCACAATAAAGATACCGTAGAACAGGGTGAAGTTGAGCAGCCAGAGCTTGCGGTTCCACCAGATGCCGATGGCGACAGCGATGATGGTCAGCAGGGCGATGAACACGCCAGTCACCAGCACCGACCCGGGATCGTTATAATTGAGCGGGTTCCAGCCGGTCTTCAGCACGGTGGCCAGGATCTTGACCGGGAAGGGCGAAAGCTGCGGCAGAACCATTGTCCCGCTGAGGATCAGCAGGTCAAAGCTGCGCTGCGAGCGCACGGCTTTGAGGCCCAGCGAGCGTAACAGGATCACCAGCGCGGCCACGCCGGCAGCAAAGGCCAGGGTCAGCGAGATGACCTCCGCAATCTGCAGCGGGGAGAGTCCGGCTTCAGCCGCTTCCGCCGCGCCGGGCCCCTTCAGCCTGGCATTCCAGACCGCGAAGCCCAGCGTCAGGACCAGCCCGGCGATGGCGGTAAGAACCAGCGTGAGGAACTGCCTGCGCCGCTCCGGCTTCGCCCAGGGCAGCTGGAGGACCTGGCGGATGAACAGCACCGCCAGGAAGATCAGCAGCTGCGCCTGGTAAATGAAGGCCGTCTCTTTGGTGGCGAAATGCAGCGCCGTCATTCCGGTAAGAAGAAAGAGCGAAAGACGGTCGCCGCGGTCCAGGTAGCGGAGCACGCTGTACAGCATCACCACGCCGTAGAAGGCCACGAAAGCCTCGTTGCGTACATACCGCCCGTAGAACAGCATGAAGGGCGAGATCATGAACAGCACCCCGGCGACGAGCGCGCCGCTGCGACCCAGATAGCGAGGGTAGAGCAGCAGCACGGCGGCCACGGTGGCGATGGAGAACAACACCGCCGGCACGCGCGCGCTGAAGTCGCTGTCACCCAGAAGGAAGTAGGACAGCGCCAGCGCGTGGAACTGGAAGGGGCCGTGGGTAATGGGATCGTGGCGGTAGCCGTTCCCCTGGTACAGCTCGTAGGCGGGCACAACGTGGTTGACTTCGTCGTGCGCCATCACGCGCAGGTCTACGTGGTAGAACCGGCTGACGGCGGTCAGCAGCAGAATCACCACGACGGCGAGCGTGTACAGGCTGATCCGCGGCGCGGCTTCGGTCAGCGGGCGGTCAATCCAGGAAGTGGCGGTCTCTTTTTCGGTCGAAACGTCCATAGGGTATCCCGGGAAATGAGCGGATCAACTGCGCCGGAGCGCAGGTTGGTGGCATAATCTAAGCATCATTTTGTGCTGGCAAGAGCCAGCGTGCAAGATTTTCACCGATGGTGACTATACTTTATTGTGCCATTTCTGGCAAGGAGAGGCGGTTCAGTACTCTCTGGAGTGAGCCAGAAAGGAGGGATGAGCGCTGTCATGGATTACCCTGTTCCCTTTCCAGATTCCTACTGGGTCATTCCCGGAGAACTGCTGGCCGGTGAGTACCCCGGCGTGGCTGACGAGCAGCTCACCCGGCGGCGGCTGCAGGCGCTGCTGCGGCTGGGGATTCAGGTGGTAATCGACCTGACGGAGGAGGGCGCTTCCAGGCCGTACCTGCCGCTGCTGCTGGAGGAAGCGGAAGGCTACGAGGTGGATGTTCGCTATCAGCGCATCCCCATCCCGGATTATTCCGTCCCCGACGCGGAGACCACCCGGCAGGCGCTGGACCTGATCGACGCGGCCCGGCAGGCGGGTCAGCCGGTGTACCTGCACTGCCAGGGCGGCATCGGCCGGACGGGTACGGTGGTGGGCTGTTACCTGGTGCGTCAGGGGCTGAGCGGCGAGCAGGCGCTGCAGGCTCTGGCCGACCGCCGGGCGGGAACCCCGAGCGGGATGTGGCGCTCGCCGGAGACCGAGGAACAGGTGGCCTGGGTGCTCAACTGGCCGCAGGGAGGTTAGCATGAACGAGGTTGAACGCCTGGTCGGACTGTACCGGATGCAGCCGCACCCCGAAGGCGGCTTTTTCAAGGAGACTTACCGTTCGGCAGGGGAGATCCCCGCTTCGGCGCTGCCGGATACCTACGGCGGGCCGCGGGCCTATTCCACGGCCATTCTATACCTGCTGGCGGGGGGACGGTATTCCGCCTTCCACCGGCTGAAATCCGACGAAATGTGGCATTTCTACGCGGGCACCGGCCTGGAGCTGTACCTGCTGCAGGAAGGTCAGCCCCTGCGGACCATCCGCATGGGGCAGGACCCCGCCGGCGGGACGGTGTTCCAGGCGCTGGCCCCGGCCGGGAGCTGGTTCGCGGCCTGCGTGCCCGACCCGGACGGGTACGCGCTGGTCGGCTGCACCGTCGCCCCGGGGTTTGACTACGCCGATTTCAAGCTGGCCCGCCGGGAGGATCTGATCCGGCGCTTCCCCGGCGAGGCGGAGTTGATCACCCGGCTGACCCGGACATAATCGCTGAGGAGGAGGCTGGCATGGATGTGCGAATCACCGAATTGACCCCGGCGGATTATGAGGAGGCCTACCGCATCTGGGCGGAGTCGGAAGGCGTCGGCCTGAGCGCTGCGGACTCGAAGGAGGCCATCACGCGCTACCTGGCGCGCAACCCGGGCATGTCCTTTGTGGCCCGCGTCGACGGGAAAATGGTCGGGGCGGTGCTGTGCGGGCACGACGGCCGGCGCGGGATGCTGCACCATCTGGCGGTGGACAGGGCTTACCACCGGCAGGGGATCGGCCGGCAGCTGGCGGAGCGCTGCATTCGAGCGCTGGAGGCCGAGGGCATCGACAAGTGCCACATCTTCGTCTTTTCAAAAAATGAGCGCGCGCTCAAGTTCTGGAAGCGCCTTGGCTGGTACGAGCGCGTCGAGCTGGTGCTGATGTCCCGCGACATCTCCTGACGAAAAAGCCCGGCGCAAGGCCGGGCGGATTGGTTGAGGGAATCAGGCGCTCCTGACGCTAGGGGACCATGTAGTTCCACGTCCCTGTGCCGGAAAATTCGCTGAGAACGGCGCCGAAGACACCCATGGCAGCCAGCAGGCATAAGCAGGAGATGCACAGGATGACCAGGATCACGATCCCGGCGATGATCCAGGGGTTCATGCTCTGGTTCTTGCGCGGGGGAACGCCGCCTTCGATGACGGTCGGCCCGCCGGAGGGCGGTTCCGGGGTGGAGAACACCTTCGCGCTGCCAGGTTCGCCGGATTCTGCGCTGCCGGCTTCACCGGATGACCACCCGCTCTCAAACGGCGGCGGGGTTACCGCGCTGGAGGTCAAGCCTTCGGCTGTCCCGGTCGGTTCATCCGGGGTGAGATCAATGTAGCCTTCTTCGCGAATTTCGGCTTCCCGGACCCACTCGGTGGGTGTCGAAACCCGCCCGCAGGCCTCGCATGTGACAGCCTGGCCGGGATCGCTCACCGGTAAGGGAGCCCCGCAGGCCGGGCAGAAGAATTTTTCATCGGTCATGGCTTTTCCTCCACTTGAATGCATGGTCGCTAAGCGCTCTTAATTGTACATGATATCCCCTTCTTGACCACAGGGAAAAAGCTGGAAGGGGGCATCCGCCATTCCCGGGCGAGGATTGCTCACCCGCCGGATGGGGATTACAATCGAGCCGACATTATCACTGGGAGATCAATATGTGTGCGAAGTTCTATGTTCCCGAAAGCGCTCTGGTTATCATGGCGCATCCGGATGACATCGAGTTCAGCTGCGCTGGCACGCTGGCCCGCTGGGCCAAAGCGGGAGCGCGGATCGGCTATGTGCTGTGCACCAGCGGGGATGTAGGAATCGCCGAGCCAGGCATGACCCGCGCCCGGGCTGCGGAGATCCGCGAGGCGGAGACGCTGGCCGCGGCGGCGGTCCTGGGCGTGACGGACGTGACCTTCCTGCGCGAGCCGGATGGACTGCTCCAGCCCACCCTGGAACTGCGCAAGAAGCTGGTGCGCGAAATCCGGCGCTTCCGGCCGGAGGTGCTGGTGTGCAGTGACCCGACCGTTGTCTTCTCCCGGAATGATTACATCAACCATCCCGATCACCGCGCGGCCGGGCAGGCGGCGCTGGATGCGGTCTTCCCGGCGGCCGGTCAGCCGAACCTGTTTGAGGAGCTGGCGGAGGAGGGCCTGCGGGCGCACAAGACCCGCAAGGTCTATGTCTCCACGGCGCAAAACCCGGACCTGTACGTCAGCATCGATGAGACCATTGACCTCAAGATGGAAGCGCTGCGCAAGCATGCCAGCCAGTTCAACGGCTGGGATCCAGAGGAGAACGTCCGCAAGTGGGCTGCCGAGCGGGCAAAGGGCAAGGAGATGGAATACTGCGAGACTTTCCGAGTCTTCACCCTGGAAACCGACGAGAAATGGGCGAAGTTGAAGGCAGAACAGGCCGGGATAAGCAGCAACGGCCGATAAGCAAACGCAGCAGGAAGAATCAAAAAGAAGCGGCCCGGGCCGCTTCTTTTTTGGGCAGGGGTATTAAAAGTTAAAAAAGCCTGTGCTGATCACCCCGCCAATGGACAGCAGGAAGACCGCTGCGGGCAGGCAGATACCGACGATCAGGCCAATGATGGTCAGCCAGAAATACAGCTGGGCGGCGCGGGCGATTTTGGCCAGCTGTTCGCTCTGGCGCATCTGTTCGTCCAGGATGCGGCGCAGCCACATCTGGGTCTGTTCTTCGCTGTAGGGATAGGGTTCGGGTGTGGGCTCCATTGCATTCTCCTCAAACTGGCGGTTACCTGATTTCCTAATTGTAGTGCAATCCGGGGAGAATACAATGGGAAGGGAAAAAAGCCAGGGACCTGTAAACTGGAAGCCAGGTTTGCACAGGTTGTGGCGGGCGGATTTCGTGCCCCCTCGATGGGGGGAACCGCCGACAAGTATTAAGAAAAAAGCTGGTCGAGCGGTATTACCACCTGAACCAGCTTTTCTTGTATGGTCGGGGCGGGCGGATTTGAACCGCCGACCTCACGGACCCGAAC
>CZCB01009465.1_pt1 | contig 12767 bp, 10 predicted proteins | sample 591991 | NCBI WGS metagenome assembly CZCB01 (sample SAMEA3556809, study PRJEB10932) | anaerobic digester metagenome | reverse complement strand
GTTAATTGGCGGACCGCTTGAACAACCAACTAATAGCAGAATCGCCAACAGCAACACACCCGCGCCGATTGTACGCCTTTTCATCAAAACTCCCTCCCAAACATATTTTCGCCAACACCATTCGACCTACCGTGATTATTCCGGTAATTTTGCTTATAGTACGATGTTGTAACAAGTGCCCAACTCAGCAATTGCTTGGGCATACTTATCGTTGCGCTTTATCATCTTCGCCTTGGTTTTAACAAACTCAGGCAACACATAAAAATAATTGCAGAGTTCATAGGCGTTCATGGGCGTTCATGTTGTTTTTGATACATTCCAAGAAAATATCTGTGGGGATGAGTAGATTGACAGCCCATTTTGTGGCTAAATTTTCATTCTTGGTGGCATATATGGAGCTTGTACCATCCGCTGCAATGATGTGGTGTCCTGCGGTTTCGAAATGGTGTCCTAGTTCATGGGATAGAACACACCGCAGTTTGCGTTCATTGTTATGTAGTTTGTCAGAAAGGATTATTACGGGTTTGGACATGCTTGGAGTATATGTATAAATCCCTTTAATGTGCTGCAAATCCCGCCATTCAATTGCGATCCCTTCATACTCTGCGAGCTGATACAGGAAGTGTGTTGGGATCACTGCTGCTATTCACCGTCCTTTTTCTTGTATTTGTTCATTACGTATTCGACGATAGTGAGTATCTCCTCCTTGGCTTCGGGCGGTAGTTCCTCGAAGCCTGCCGGCAGGTAGGGAGCGACAGTTTGGGGGAGTCGAATTGTCTTTTTAGGATCATCCACTCGACCTAGAAGGTAATCCACACTGACATTGAAAATGTCGGCAACCTTAGCGAGTGTTGTATTATCTGGTTCAGATCCGCCTTGACGTTCCCACTTTGATATGGTGGTTCTATCTAAACCGAGTTTGTCGGCCAGCTCTTGCTGGGTCCAATTATTTGCCCTTCTTAATTCTCGGATCCGGTTTCCTAAGGTGACCATCGTTCACACTCCCTTAGCCTCATTTTACAATGGGGCCCTTTTTTTATCAACACATGTGAAAAATTAGCTCATTAGGGGTTGACATGTGAAATATCTTCACTTATAATAGTGACAAACAGTCACATCTGGAGGTGGTAAGGTGAACAATCGTCTCAAACAAAAGCGCATAGAACGTAACCTAACCCAGGCACAACTGGCCAAAGAGGTCGGTGTTGATCGTTCCATGATTTCAAAAATCGAATCAGGCGGCCGTTGCTCAATAGACGTTGGGCTACGGATCGCCAGGGCTTTGGGTACTACCCTTGACGAGCTTTTTGGCATCGACGAAATTTCTGCAACCAGTAAACTGCCATTTTCGCCATTTCTATACTACCAAAAACACCAACGCTCGAAACTCGCGTTGGTTTTATGCATTCACATGCTTACCCTAAACAACCCATGATGATTACAGTAATAATACAACAACCTTGTTCGCCAGATCTTGAACCTCGCCTCGGCATTTCCCTCCGGATACAGCTTGACAATTTCCAGTCCATTGTCCGACACAGCCGCAATGAAGGATATATAATGTTTCTTGGTCATCTCATGCCTCAATGAAACATAATATTCATCCTCAATTATTTCCACCGCGAGATTATGCTCGGCGTCCGGTTCACCAGCCTCCAGGTACGGCAGGGTAATGCCGCAGCAGCTGATCACACTCTCCCCAGTTGCTGTGATGATGTTGCCGCAGATCGGGCACACATAGAACTTCATCTTCAGCATGTTGAACGAACGGTTGCTGTTGATGATGCTGTCCCCTGACAACAGCTCGATAACCGATATGCCAAGAGCCTTCGCCAAAGGTTCAATGAGGGTGATGTCAGGATATCCCTTCCCCGTTTCCCATTTAGATACCGCTTTGTCGCTGACATTCAAGGCCTCCGCCAGTTCGAGTTGAGTGAAGTTTCGCTTTTCCCGCAGCTTCTTGATCATTGCCCCTGTCACATATTGATTCATGTGTTTTGCTCCTTTTGCATCATTTTCTCTGCACGATCAAGATATCATTATTCAAAGCAGCAGGCAACCTACGCAAAGTAGAGTTTGATTTCCAGGTTACCCATGGCTCTCAACATTGCTCTTGTCCTGCGGCTGGTGCGGCTGCAGCCATGACGGCAGGGCAACCTTAATCTTCCTCCTCTCCCGCAGCGCCATAATGATGCTCTGCAGCATAATGAAAACATACAGCAGGAGCCCGCTGACAATCGCCTGCAAGTTTGATTGCACACCCGCCGCCCGGATCAATTCGTTGATCGTCAGGAGGGTCAATGTCCCGACTGGCGCTCCCAACAGGTTCCCCACGCCGCCGTTGAGCATGATGCCGCCCATGACATTCGCAGCAATGGCCTTGATTTCATACAGCGATCCATTTCCAATATTTCCGGCCCCGGTTGTCAGGAGGAAAACAAAACCGGAGAGCCCTGCTGTCAATCCGCAGAGCACGTAGGAGAGAAAGATCGTCTGCTTGACGTTGATCCCGAGCATCCGGGCGCTTTGGCGGTTCCCGCCAACCGCGTAAAGATTGCGCCCAAAACGCGTCCACTTCATCATGACAGCATAGAGAACAACAAGAGCCACTACCACAAAGACACTTGGCTTGATCTCGCACGGGATGAAAACACCCAGCCTGTTCACAGTACCAAGCCACGGGATCTCGATTGTATAACGCCGTAGAGCGACAAAAGTAGGAACCGTCACATTCAACGGCTCTTTGTGGAGAGTCGTCAGCAGCCCCTGCGCCAAGAACATCCCTGCCAGGGTGATAATAAACGGCTGGATATCAAGATAGGCAATGAGAAAACCATGCATGAGCCCAAATGCAAGCCCGATTCCCAGCGCCAAGAAGAAGGCGCCCCAGATGTTCCCCGCTCCCGACTGCAGCAAAAGAGCACAGGCCATTGTCACCAGGCCGCAGACGGCGCCGATGGAAATATCGATGCCGCCTCCGATCATGACGACACACATCCCGAGCGTAGCGATAAACAGCGCCGCATTCAGATTGAAAAAGTCAAAGAACGTTTGAAACTGCCGGAAGCTGACAGGAAAACTGATGAGGGCAATCCCATACATCAGGATAAAGATAATCCCAGCGATGATAAACAGCAGCGTCGAATTTGACAGTCGTGTTTTCGGTCTCATCCTACTCCTCCTTCTTCGCCGATCTGGCCGAAATGGGAACTGCCGGGCGTATCGGCGAGCCGCTGCCGATTACCTTGGCCTTGTCGATCACTTTCCTGGCAAAGTCCCTGACTACCGGTGAAGCAATAACCATGAGTATGATGATAAAGACCGCCTTGAAAGCCTTGATGGCTTCAGGGTTCACTTCCAGCCGGAGCAGGGTCCTGTTGAGCACCTCGATAGTGTACGCTCCGATGATCGAACCGGAGATGCTGAATTTGCCGCCGGCCAACGAGTTTCCGCCTAAGGCGACAGCCAGAATCGCGTCCATCATGATGAATTTGAGCAGGTTGACACTGTCGTGGCGCCCCGCCTTGTTCACTGCGATGAAACCTGCGACCGCGCTGCAGACGCCCATGATCAAGAAGGTCAGGAAGATGACCTTCTTCGGATTGATCCCGTTCAGCCGTGCCGCGCTTGGGTTGATACCCACCGCTTCCACATAGAGCCGGAGATTGGTGGTCTTGAGGACCACAGCCACAAGCGCGATGAAGACAGCAGTCAGGATGATCGGCGTCTGGATGGGCACACCCGGTATGACAGTGCCGATTTGGTTCGAGATCGGATTTGCCAGGATGGGCGACACTTTGCCGTCAATAATAAACGCGATCGACCTGCCCCCCAAAAACAGGATGAGGGTTGCCACCATGGGCTGAACATTAAAAAATGATACCAACGTACCGTTGAAGGCGCCGAGCACCAGCCCAGCAGCGCAGCTGATGAGGAAACCCGCCAAAATGGTCCAGATGGTAACTCCTTCTCCAGCACTCAAGACATACTGGACAAAGATGGCGGAACTAATCGCACCGCTCTCACCAATGCTGATGTCCTGTCCGCGGGCGGCCGCAGAAACCAAGGTCATCCCGATCGACAGGATCACCAACTCCGAGGCGCCAAAGAGGATATTTGGGATGTTCCCGTAAAAGACCCCGTTGATCATCGTGATCTTGAAATAATCGGCGCCCTTGATCAGGTTAATCATCAGGAGGACTACCAGCACAGAAAGTGGTAGGAAGAGCTGGGACAAGCGATCAAACCGGCTTTTCAGCTTTGACATCTTAATTCACCCCCCTGGGCGATCATCTGCATCACATTTTGTTCGGTCAAATCCTCTCCCCTGAGCTCGCCCACAATCTCCCGGTCCTTCATCACGATTAGGCGCGAACAGACGCGCAGCATTTCATCGATTTCCGATGAGATGAAAGTCAAGCTCATCCCGTCTGCGGCGAGCTTGAGCACAAGCTTTTGTATTTCCACTTTGGTTCCGACGTCGATTCCCCGGGTGGGTTCATCAAGGATCAGGTACATGGGATGGGTCAGCAGCCAGCGGGCCAAAATCGCCTTCTGCTGGTTGCCGCCGGAAAGGGATTTGATCGGTGTATCGAGAGACGGTGTTTTAATATCCAAAAGTTTGACATACTGGTTGGCGAATTCCTCAGCCTGCTTCCGTGAAAGCGGCCTGAAAAAGCCTTTCATCACCTGCAGCGCCAGGATAATATTGTCGCGCACCGAAAGCTCGTCGATGATCCCGTCGCTCTTGCGGTCCTCCGGCAGATAACCGATCCCCTGCTTCATAGCGTCCAGGGGCTTCCTAATCTTCACCCTCCTGCCGTTCACTCTGACTTCACCACCGGTCACCCTGTCGGCGGCAAAGATTGCCCGCACACTTTCGCTGCGCCCCGAGCCGAGCAGCCCCGCAAACCCGTTCACTTCGCCTCTCTGGATGGTGAAATCGAAGGGCCTTACCCCAGCGGCACTCGTAAGGGCTTTTGCCTGAAAAACCGGCACACTTTCTTCGGATCTTTCCGGTTCGTGTTTCTTAATCGCCGAAACATCGCTCAAGGCCTTCCCCATCATCTTTGAGACCAGTTCGATTTGGGGAAGCTCCGCAGTCAGGTATTCGCCGATCAGCCTGCCGTTGCGCAGCACTGTGATCCGGTCGCTGATTTCATAAACCTGATCAATAAAATGAGTAATGAAGATAATGCCTACTCCCCGGGCTTGCAGTTCCCGCATGAGTGCAAAGAGCTTTTGTGTCTCATCTTCGTCAAGCGAGGATGTCGGCTCGTCCAGGATGAGGATCTTGCAGTCCATATCAACCGCGCGGGCAATAGCGATCATCTGCTGCACGGCAATCGAGCAGTTGGCAAGTTCCTGGGTTGGGCCTGCGGGGATTCCAAGAGAATTGAGCATCTCCGCCGCCCGTTTGTTCATCTCTTTCCAATTAACCAAAGCCTTCCAGCCGCGGCCGATGAACATGTTCTCAGCCACGGTTAGATTGGGGCAAAGCGCAATCTCTTGAAAGACCGTGCCGATCCCCAGTTTCTGCGCATCCTGCGGCGATCTAAAGTGAACCGGCCTTCCCTCTAAGACAATACGGCCGGCATCTTTTTCGTAAACACCATTCAAAATCTTGATCAGTGTGGACTTTCCTGCTCCATTCTCGCCCATCAGGGCATGGATTTCGCCCCTGCGGAGCGTGAAGTCAACGTTGTCCAGAGCCCTGACCCCGGGGAAAGATTTGCAGATCCCCTCCATCTTGAGGATGATTTCCGGCTGCAAGCAAAGCCCTCCTTACTGGTAGAGAAATCAATGGCAGTGCGGTTGGCCGGACAGCATCCGGACACCGCACTGCCTTAATGCTGACAACGTTTTACCGTGTGATTACACCTTTGCCCGGATCAGGATTGATCCCGTACAGCTCGATGTGCTCATCGGTGATCGTGTTTGTGTCCAAGATGATCTCTTCCTGGTAAACAATGCCCTTGGGGATATTGCCGCTCTTAATCCACTGATCAATTTGGCCGGCCTGGCGCGGATTGCATTGGATATCGGCATCCCAATAACCAGCTTGGACGTTTCTCAGGGCGAACCGGTTGAAGTCAAAACCGATGATCTTGACCTTGCCGTCCTTGCCATGGGTGATCCCAGCCGCCTCGAGCGCTTGGACAGCTCCCTGCGCCATGCCGTCGTTCTGGGCATAGATGACGTTGAAGTCCTTCCCTGCGGCAATCGCGGCCTCAACTACTTTGCGGGCTTCCTCAAGGCTCCAGGTGTCGCCGCCTGTTCCATCCCACACAATGTTGAGTTTGCCTTCTTCAGCGGCTTTGAGCAGCGGGGCGCTGCGCCCGATTTCCGCGGCGCTCCCCATCTGTCCGCGGATCAGGATGACATTGCGCGGTTCCGGAACATTGTTCAAAATCCAGTCGGTCGCCAACTGGCCTTCATATTCCATGTCAGAAACAAGCGCAGCCTCGAAGTTGTCAGGATCGGTATCAATCAGCCGGTCGAAGAGAATGACCCTGACGCCGGCTCTCTTGGCCGCCAGCAGGACGTCGTCCCACCCGGAAGCATGGGCTGCCGAGATCAGGAGATAATCGACGCCGTCGCGGATGTACCCCATGGCCGCTGCCATTTGCTCATTGACATCGGCAGTGTTGGTCTGTCTGGAGTCATAACCGTTTTCTCTGGAGAAGACCCTGTTCATGTCCTCCACATTGGCCTGACGGTAGCCAGATTCTTCCGGCGGCAGATTGACAATCCCAACCTTAATCAGGTCTTGGGCTGCTGCCAAGGACCCGCACGCCAAAACCAAAGCAGCCACCAACAGCAATAATCCCACTTTTGGCAACTTTTTCATCAATAAACCTCCTCGAATTTGAGTTATCGGAATCCCATCCAGTCTTGCACAAACAGCCTTTGGTTGTTTCCTATCCAGCCCTAATACTCTCCCCTTTCCATTAATGTACGGACCATTGACGTTTAGTAGAACATCGGCCATCAGCCCGCTGTCGTTCCAGGCTCTGGGCCACTCGGGGCATTCCCCGTTCGCAGCTGTCCTTCAGCAATGATAGCAGTTTGTACTCAAAATTTTGTCAAAAAAATCTGAAACAACATCCCATAGCACGCAGTCCATACGGAACAGCTGACTAGTGCAGGGTAGCCCGCAAGCACACCGACAATATTTATTACGAATACTGTCATATCAAGCTTTTGCCAATTCTGGCAGGAGTAGTGCTGCCGAAGGGAAGTTCACGGCTGGAAAAAGGATATCTGTGGTCAACTGCGTATTAGCGTTTTCTCAGCATGTTATTGTTGTCTGTGCTTATTGTTTCTCTCACCGGATGCGGTGGCGGCGGTGGCGGCGGAACTGGCACCAGTGCAAAAGCGCAGATCAGCGCCTTGACAGATGCCTTCATCCAAGTCTGGTTTGAACAAGACGTGGATGCGCTTAGATCATCAGAGTTTTTCACCAGTTAAGTATTGCTGATCATGGAATCAGAGAACAATCCATTGTCGGGTCCGACATCCCGTTCCGATTTAGTCGATATTTTACTATTTTGGCTTTCGGGCAACCGTATTTGGGAGACCTTTGAACTAACCGACCGCGAGATCGTCGTGAACGGCACCAGCGCTGTCCTCACTGGCATTCTGCAGGAACAATACGACAACATCGATCAGGACACTGCATATGTGTGTTCCACAGATATCGAGATAACTTGCACCAAAGGAGCCTCCGGCTGGCGGATCAGCGGACTGAGTTTTTCGGCGCAATCTAGGGCAGAGATAGACAGCATAGCGACGATCATCAACACGCTGGCAGACGCATTCATTCAAGCAGTCCTTGACGAAGATATCGACGCTTTGAAATCAGATGCGTACTTTACTAGCACGGTGACCTTCTTGGACGATTCATCAGATAAATTGCAGCTTATGCAAAGAGCGGCCCTTGTGGATGCCTTGGTGGAAATGTGGCAGTTGGGTAAGGGCACACGTGCATACAATAATGTAGAGATCAACAATCGTGCCGTCAACATAACTTCAGCGGACGTCGCTGATCTGTTGGGAGATTTGGGCATGTGGTATGATGATGTGGCAAGTGGTGCTGTTTGTGTGGACAGTGCGGAAATCGGACTGTTCTTTGTCAAAGGTGCTTCCGGTTGGCGCATCAGTGGATTGAACCTGCTCAATATGGTGCACAACGAGCTGTAGCATCGGCAAACAGTCATGAAAATCGGGTAGGATGCCTCCTACCCGATTTTTACTTTCATATCTAGCCTCGCTTGAACCTCTCCTCCGCCATCCGGTCAGCCGCTTTGGCTGTGGAAATGCTGTCCCGTTTGGCGAGCTCAATCACTCTCTGGACATTGTCGTAGATGGCGGAAGCCTTTTTCAGCGCCCTGTCCCGGTCGTACCCGTGGATCTCTTCATAGACATTGATCACTCCACCGGCATTGATCACATAGTCCGGCACATAGAGAATGCCCCTCTCCATCAGGCGATCCCCAAAAGAGAGGTCTGCGAGCTGGTTGTTGGCGGCGCCGGCAATGATCCTGCAGCGCAGCTTTTCCACTGTCTGCTCATTGATGATCCCGCCCTTGGCGCATGGGGCGAAAACATCGCATTCCACACTGTAAATCTGGTCCGGGGGGACAGCCTCGGCCCCGAATTCCCTCACCGCCGCCTCAGCCTTTTCCGGCGAGCGGTTGGCAACGATCAACCTTGCGCCGGCCTCATGCAACAGCCTGCACAGCTTATACCCTACAGCGCCCAGGCCTTGGACCGCCACAACCCTGCCGCTTAAATCTTCACTTCCGAACACATCTTTGAGGGCGGCAAGCATACCCCGAAAAACGCCTATCGCGGTTAGCGGCGATGGATCCCCGCTCTTTTCCGGAAGGCCCACGACATATTCTGTCACTTCGTGGATATATCCCATGTCCTCTTGAGTGGTGTTCATGTCCTGGGCAGTGATGTAGCGCCCGTGGAGAGTGTTCACATACCTTGCGAAAGCGTGGAACAGTTCTCTGCTCTTGATCCGCTTCGGATCACCCATGATCACCGCCTTGCCGCCGCCGAGGTTCAGGCCTGCCGCCGCGCTTTTGTAAGTCATGCCCCGCGCCAGGCGGAGTACATCCTCAACGGCCTCTTCTTCCGTCCGGTAATCCCAGATCCTCAGCCCACCCAGAGCCGGGCCCAGTGTCGTGTCATGGATGCAGATAATGGCCTTCAAGCCCGTGGCCGCATCATAGCAAAAGATCAACTGTTCATACTCTTGCGCTGCCAGGCGTTGGAAAACTTCCATGGTGAATCCCCCAATATGTAGTTTAGGTTTCTTACTATTCTGCGTCCGTTTTTTCGCTCCTTCGCGCTCATTTTCATTTATCTTTTCTTTTCGGCTAATCTTACAAACATCTTACAAATTTAAAGCAGGACAAACTGCTCTGGAGGCGAACAGTATTTAGCTAAATACCTTTGGACGCCCGGACGATTTTCGTTAATATTTTACACCAAAATGTGCAACTTGCACACCCTAAATGAGTAAAATGACAAAAATCGTAATAGCTTGGCTGTTTTTTTGATGGAGGAATTATCATGCGCAGCGACGTTGTGAAAAAAGGGCCGGAACGAGCCCCCCACCGCTCTTTGTTCAAAGCGATGGGCTATACTGATTGGGAAATCGAAAGGCCTCTGGTCGGGATCGTCAATGCTCAAAACGAGATCGTCCCCGGCCATATTCATCTTGATCAGATTGTGGAAGCGGTCAAAGCCGGGGTGCGGATGAGCGGCGGCACTCCTGTCGAGTTTCCGGCCATCGCTGTCTGCGACGGCATTGCCATGGGGCATATCGGGATGCACTATTCTCTTGCCAGCCGCGAATTGATTGCCGACTCCATAGAGGCCATGGCCATGGCCCACGGATTTGACGCCCTGGTGATGGTACCCAACTGCGACAAGGTCGTTCCGGGGATGCTGATGGCGGCAGCCCGTCTGAACATCCCCACTGTGGTGATAAGCGGCGGGCCGATGCTTGCCGGAAACAGCACCCGGGGGCGGTTGAGCCTTACCACCCTTTTTGAGGCAGTGGGCGCGGTCCAGGCAGGCACGATGAGCCTGGCGGAACTCAAGGCCTGCGAAGATGCGGCCTGCCCCGGATGTGGTTCCTGTTCCGGGATGTTCACAGCGAACAGTATGAACTGCCTGACTGAAGTCCTCGGTTTGGGGCTTCCCGGAAACGGCACCATCCCTGCTGTGTATGCCGAACGCATCCGGTTGGCCAAAGAGGCGGGAAGGGCTGTTATGGAGCTTTTAGCCAAAGATATCCGGCCGCGGGACATTCTCACCCACGGGGCATTTGTCAACGCCCTGACGGTGGATATGGCTCTCGGCTGTTCCACCAACAGCCTGCTGCATCTGCCGGCCATAGCCTATGAAGTAGGAATCGAGCTTGATTTGGCGTTGGCCAATGAAATCAGTGCCCGCACGCCTAATCTCTGCAAGCTCAGCCCCGCAGGCCCCTATTATGTGGAAGACCTTTACCGGGCCGGCGGCGTGCAGGCGGTGATGAAGGAACTCAGCAAAAAGCATCTCCTTGATTTGGATCTGATTACTGTAAGCGGAAACACTCACCGGGAAAACATCAAGGATGCCGAAAACCTGGACCACAATGTGATCCGGCCCATAGAGAACCCATACAGCGAAACCGGCGGGATTGCGGTCTTGACCGGCAATTTGGCTCCCGACGGCTGTGTGGTCAAACGCTCGGCCGTTGCCCCTGAGATGCTGGTTCACACCGGCCCCGCCAGGGTGTTCGATTCGGAACAGGCTGCCAGCGAAGCCATCCTCGGCGGGAAGATAGCCAAAGGTGATGTCGTGGTCATCCGCTACGAAGGGCCGAAGGGCGGCCCGGGGATGCGGGAAATGCTGGCTCCCACCGCGACCATCGCCGGGATGGGCTTGGACAAAGACGTAGCCCTGATCACCGACGGGCGCTTCAGCGGCGCGACGAGAGGCGCCTCCATCGGGCATGTCTCGCCGGAAGCGATGGAAGGCGGGCCTATCGCCCTGATCCGGGACGGCGACTTAATCGCTATTAACATCAACCAAGGCACTATTGAACTGAAAGTAAGCGAGGAAGAACTGGCTGAACGGAGGAAGGCCTGGCAGGCTCCTCCTCCCAAAGTGCAGCATGGGTATTTGGCCCGATACGCCAGAATGGTCAGCTCAGCAAAATATGGAGCAGTATTGAAGTAAAGAGGTGATTCGATGCAGCTGACAGGAGCAGAAATCTTAATCGAGTGTTTGTTGGAACAAGGTGTGGACACCATTTTTGGTTATCCCGGGGGCGCGGTGCTGAATATCTACGACGCGCTCGCCAAATATTCTGATCGACTTAGACATTTTCTCCCCTCCCATGAACAGGGAGCGGCCCATGCAGCGGACGGCTATGCCCGGTCAACGGGAAAAGTGGGTGTTTGTATGGCCACTTCAGGCCCAGGTGCCTGCAATCTCGTCACCGGCATCGCCACCGCCTTCATGGACTCCGTTCCCTTGATTGCCATCACCGGCAACGTGCCGCTGTCGCTTTTGGGCAAGGACAGCTTTCAGGAGGTTGACATCTTCGGCATCACCATGCCCATCACCAAACACAATTTCATCGTCAAAAACGTCGAAGAAATGGCGGAGATTGTCCGCAAAGCCTTCTTCATCGCCCAAGACGGCAGGCCGGGCCCGGTTTTGATAGACATCCCCAAAGATGTGACGGCTCAAAAAGCGGAGTACGAAATGGAGACACCCAAACCAATTGAGCGCCATATCAAGGGCATCACTCCTGAAGCCGTCGAAAATGCGGTGCGGATGCTCAAACAGAGCGAGCGTCCGCTGGTCTTTGTCGGCGGCGGGGCAGTCCAGGCTGGCGCTGATCACGAGCTGCAGCAGTTTGTCCGGATTCTCAAGGCTCCGGTGGTATCGAGCCTTATGGGGCTCGGCGCCTATCCCGGGACTGATCCTTACTTTTGCGGCCTGATCGGGATGCACGGCACCAAAACGTCGAACCTGAGCGCCAGCAAATGCGATCTTTTAATCGCCATCGGCGCCCGCTTCAGCGACCGGGTCGTCAGCAATCCCAAACGGTTTGCTCCCAACGCCAGTATTCTCCACATCGACATTGATCCGGCGGAGATTAACAAGAACATCAGAGCCCACGGGCACATCGTCGGAGATGTGAAGATCGCTCTGCAGAAACTGCTGGAGGCCATGGACGGCGAAGAATTCCCCGATACCAGCGCCTGGCTGCAGCAGGTCAACGAATGGCGGGAAAAATTCCCCCTGACTTACCAAAACGGCGGCTTGCGCCCCCAATACATTGTTGAACGGATTTACGCCCTCACCAAAGGTGACGCTTTGATTACAACTGAAGTAGGCCAGAACCAAATTTGGGCAGCCCAGTTCTATAAATTCACCAAACCCCGGACATTTATCTCTTCCGGAGGATTGGGGACGATGGGCTTCGGGCTGGGAGCGGCTATCGGCACCCAGATCGGCAATCCCGGCAAAACGGTAATCAACATTGCCGGCGACGGCAGCTTCCGCATGAACTGCAATGAACTGGCCACCGCCGTGGAGTACGAACTGCCGATTGTGATCGTTATTCTCAACAACCGCGCCCTAGGCATGGTCAAACAGTGGCAGGATCTGTTCTACGACCGAAGGTTCTCCCAGTCCATCGTCGACCGCCAAACTGACTTTGTCAAGCTGGCGGAGGCCTACGGCGCCCT
>CZCB01003568.1_pt1 | contig 12771 bp, 13 predicted proteins | sample 591991 | NCBI WGS metagenome assembly CZCB01 (sample SAMEA3556809, study PRJEB10932) | anaerobic digester metagenome | reverse complement strand
TACACTATCCTCTTCGTCGGCAGCGTCAGATGTGTATAAGAGACAGCGTATATACAGATTACATCTTCGTCCTTCTGGTTGATGATAGTATCGATGGCGATGGCGGTCTTACCCGTCTGCCTGTCGCCGATAATCAGCTCTCTCTGTCCCCGTCCGATGGGAATCATGGAGTCGATGGCCTTGATACCCGTCTGGAGGGGCTGAAACACGGACCTTCTCTGCAGCACGCTGGGCGCCTGGCTCTCAATAGGTCTTGCCTTATCCGTCTTGATGGGGCCTTTTCCGTCTATGGGTTGGCCCAACGCGTTGACGACCCGACCGATGAGGGCATCGCCTACGGGTACCTGCATTACCTTGCCCGTGGGTTTGACCAGATCCCCATCCTTGATTTCCGAGTCCGGTCCCAGGATAACGGCACCCACGCTGTCGGCTTCCAGGTTGAGGGCCATGCCGTATACCTGGTTGGGGAATTCCAAAAGCTCGCCGGCCATGCAATTATCCAACCCGAAGATCTTGGCGATGCCGTCGCCCACCTGGGTAACCGTTCCGTAATAAGTATAGGCCAGCTCGTTCTGATGCTGTTTGATTTCCTCTTCAATTGCGCTCTCGATGGCATCCTTCTTTTCCTCTTCAACGGACTCCTCTTCCCTGGTCCGTTGCTTTATGCGCTCCGCAAGGTCGGTGAGGCGCTTGCGAATGGAGGCATCGATGAGCTGTCCTTCTATAAAAATGCGAATACCGCCCACAAGGGAAGTGTCGATGCGGTTCAGCAGCCTTACTGTTTTCCCTATGTGCGGCTCCAGTTTTTCTTCAAAAGCCTTGATTCTCTCCTCCGAAAGAGGCGTCACAGAATAGAGGATACCCGTTGCCACCCCTTGGCTCTCGTCCAGTAAGACACGGTAATGGCGTACCGCCTCTTTCAGCAAGGACTCGCCTTTCTTGTCAATGAGGGTCATGAGAAAATCAAGCAGTTCGGGCTCGATTTGTTTGGCGAAAACCTGCCTGATGACCGATTTCTTTTCCTCATTGGATACAGAAGGAGAGCAGAAAAAGCGGTAAAAGACGCCTTCCTTGTCAAAAGTCTCAACAAGCTTTTCGGCATCTACTAATATCTGATCGGCTTTTCCGGAAGCCTGAGCAACTCTAAGTAAGGCTTTGCCCAAAGCCAGTTCTCTCGTTAGTTCTGCCATGCGGATTTACCTACCTCTTCTATAATCTGATCCACCAACGCATCCTGTCCGTAAACATTAAGCTGCTGCTCCAAAACCTTTTCTGCCGCCAGCATGGCCAGTTCTGCTATCTGAGATTTCATCTCGACGATAGCCTGAAGCTGCTTCTTCTCGATTTCTTCTTCAGCCTGGCGAATCATCTCGTTAGCCCTTTTATTTGCGTCTTCCAGAATCTGTTTGGCCTGCATATCCGCCTTCTTTCGCGCCTCTCTGATGATGTTTTGGCCTTCCGCTTCTATTTCAGCCAGCTTCTGGTTATAGGCTTGCAGCTTTTCTTCCGCCATGGCATTTACCCGGTCGGCGTTTTCGAAAGATTCCTTGACCTGGTTGGCCCTGGCTTCCATAAAGTTATGAATCTTCTCGAAGAAAAAGCGCTTGAGAATCAAATACAAGACCAGTACTGTCATCCAGATAAACAGCATGGTCCAATTGAATTCAATTAGATTTGTATATAATTCCAACTCCTGCACCTCCCTTTCTCCTCAAATTGTCACTCATGCGACTACCCTTGCATACGACTTTAAAGGGAGCCTATTAAAGCATGCCGATAAAGGGATTTGCAAAGAGGAGAATGATGCTGATGATGAAAGCGAAGATACCTGTGGTCTCGGTAACCGCCTGCCCTACCAGCATGGTCTGAAGGATATCCGCTTTGGCCTCAGGCTGCCTGGATACGCCCTCAACACCCTTCATGCCGACCAAACCTTGTCCGATACCGATTCCGAAAGCTGCAACCATGGTAAAGGCAGCGCCGATAGCGGATAAACCTAAAACAAATGCTTCTGGTGTAACTAAATTCATAATTGATCCTCCTCGTTATCTATTGTAGTTTTGTTGGTTTTTTCTTTTTATGATCAATGATCCTCGTGCCCCATAGTAGCCATGGTCACGAAAGACATGGTCAACATGGTGAAAATAAAGGCCTGCAGTATGGGCTCGAACACGTCGAAGAACAAGTTCAGCGGCAGCGGAATCAAGAATTGTAAGAACGGGATTTTGCTGCCCAAGTTCCTGCTTAAAGACTCCAGACCCTGGAATGCCAGAGCCATTACTATCATTCCGCCGGTAATGTTGCCGAAGAGACGGAAAGCCAGCGAAATGGGGAAAGCCACGTCCTCTATGATTTTAATAGGGAACATAAATGGATAAGGATCCCCGTAGTGCTTTATGTGACCTTTTATGCCCTTGGACTTCATCGAAGAAGCCTGAATGAGGCAGAAGGTTATGATGGATAGGGCAAAGGCGGTATTCACGTCAGCGGTTACCGGACGGAATCCAAAGAGCCCCGCCGAATTCGCCAATAAAAGAAAGATGAAAAGCGTCCCTATGTAGGGTGCGAATTTTTTATTTTTCTCACCCATGGTTCGCGTCGTGAAGTTGTATATTGTGCTCACGATTATTTCCGCGATGAGCTGCAGCCCCTTCGGCTCTCTTTCCAGCTTTCTGGCGGAAAGCAGCGCAAAGATGATCATGACAGCCGCAATGATGAGGGCGAGCAAAACTGTTTCCGTAATAAATACGGTCCCATCAAAAAAGCCGATTATTTTACGCGGTCCCAAATGTTCAGTTGAGTGCATATTTTAGACCCCCTGTTATTTTTGCTTTCTTTAGTCTTTGCCCATTCATCCTGGTCAAGGTCGTTGAGCTTCGCCTTGTCATACTTTTTTGAAGCAAAGCCGGGTTTGAAACCGTAGTAGTAATATATTGCGATCTTAAGGGTGACAAAGCCCAGCAAAGTCCCCATGGCACTGGTGATTCCTGATTTATACGATGTATAAAAAACAAAACCATAGATAATCAGGCGCATCATATAGCCTATTATCGAAAAGATCGGTCCTCGTTTCGAAGACAGGCAGAAATTAGCAGTATAGGCCAATAGAATATGATTTACAATTGAAACACTGGTTCCAAGAGTCAATCCGTATACAAAAAATGGGTCCCATCCAATTACAAGCATCGACGCTGCTGCCATAAGACACGCTGTTGCGATGCCGTACTTGAATATCGGGGCCATAAATGCTTTTAATTCGAGGTTGTCCATTTATACCACACGCGCCTGCTCAATTAATTACATATATATATGTAGACTTCCAAAAAGTCAACACATACATTATGCATCGAAATCTAATAATTGTAAAGAGGAAGTCAAAATAACTTTCTACGCATAAGCATTCCCCAAAATCAGCATTAGAAGCATAAGAAGCATAAAATCCCCAGGCGAAAAGCCTCTGATAAGATCTCCGATGAGATTAATAGATGAGGCGGGGCATTAAGCCCCGCCTTCATTTGATAAGCGTATTGCTGATAAGCATATTACTTGATAAGCATATTGCAAAATCGAAATTACAGCTCACGGATCAGTGTTTGTGCGAGAAGTCTTCAAAGGCGGCCTCCGTTTGAGCTCGTCTCTCCTGGATGGCCTCAGCAAGCATCATGTCCTTCACCTTCATGAGCCGGACCTGATTGCCCCTCTCGTTTTCATCCAGCTTCATCTTGATGTATTTGATGGTCTCCTCCAGGTTGGGGATCACGATATACTCCAGCGCATTTACGCGGCGGCGGGTCTTTTCAATCTCCTGGGCAAGCAGGCTTGCTTCCTTTTCCATTGCCGCCAGCTCCAGCATGAGGGGGAACACCTCCGCCAGCCTTGCAATGGCTTTGTCCAGCTCGCCGGACGTAGTGGCAAAGCCGTAAGGATAGATATCCGTCTTATCTTTCGTCTTCGTTGTAAAATCGAAAACAGGTACGTTTACACTCATGACGTTCTTTTTGCCCAGCTCGATGGCAACCCCCTGTTTCGGGTACATCAAAGCTTCCTCCATCATTTCGGAGGACATGACCGCATTGGCAATGGCGAAATTCCGGTAAACTTCCGCCAGCTGCCGCTCCACCTCTTCACGCAGCACTTTGTTTTTACGGGCAAGCTCCAGGAATTGCTTCATCAGCTCGTCCCGCTTATCCTTCAAGAGCTTGTGCCCGCGTATCGCTACGACCAGTTTCTTTTTCAGAGAGGTCAGCACCATTCTGGTAGGGTTCACGTTGAGCCGTGCCATAGCACGTCACCTCCCTCTATTCTTTTCTGTTTACTTCGCATACACAAGGCAGGTATTTATCAAGATATTCGTCGCGAATACGTTTGAGCTCGCCTCGCGGCAGCATATCCAAAAGCTTCCAACCCAGATCCAATGTATCCTCAATGGACCTGTTCGTTTCGTAACCCTGGGACACGTACTGGTTTTCAAAAGCGTCGGCAAATTGGGCGTACAGCTTATCTATATCCGTCAGGGCCGCTTCGCCCAGGATCGCCATCAGCTCCTTGCACTGCTTTCCGCGGGAATAAGCGGCGAAAAGCTGGTTCATGGTATCCGCATGGTCTTCCCTGGTCTTGCCCTTACCAATACCCTTATCCTTCAGACGGGACAGGGAGGGCAGTACGTCGATAGGCGGTACGACACCTTTCCTGTGAAGTTCACGGGAGAGGATGATCTGTCCTTCCGTGATATATCCCGTCAGGTCCGGAATCGGGTGAGTCTTGTCATCTTCCGGCATAGTCAGGATCGGAATCAGTGTAATGGATCCGCGATGATTCTTCTTTCTTCCCGCTCTCTCGTACAAGGTGGCCAGGTCCGTGTAAAGGTAACCGGGATAACCTCTTCTTCCGGGAACCTCCTTACGGGCGGCGGAAACCTCCCGAAGAGCCTCCGCATAGTTGGTGATATCCGTCAGGATGACCAAGACGTGCATATCCTTTTCAAAGGCCAGGTATTCGGCCGCCGTCAGGGCGATACGAGGCGTGGAAATACGCTCGATGGCCGGGTCGTTGGCCAGGTTGGTGAAAAGAACGGTCCGGTCGATGGCGCCTGTCCTCTTAAAGTCGGAAACGAAGAAATCCGCCTCTTCAAAAGTAATACCGATGGCGGCGAACACTACGGCGAAGTTCTCACCGCCTCCGAGAACCTTTGCCTGCCTCGCAATCTGAGCCGCCAGCTCGGCGTGGGGCAGTCCGGAACCGGAGAATATGGGCAGCTTCTGCCCTCTTACCAATGTGTTCAGGCCGTCGATGGCGGATACGCCGGTCTGGATGAATTCCGCCGGGTAGTCCCTGGCCGCCGGGTTAATAGGCAGGCCGTTGACGTCCATCCGAGCATCGGGAATGATTTCCGGACCGCCGTCAATGGGCCTTCCCAGTCCGTCAAAGACGCGGCCAAGCATATCTTCCGAAACTCCCAGTTCGATTCCGCGCCCGAGGAACCGCACCTTGCTTTCAGCCAGGTTGATGCCGGCAGCGCTCTCAAAGAGCTGCACCAGCGCGTTGGTTCCGTTGACCTCAAGCACCTTACACTGCCGGGTCTCGCCGCTTGGAAGCTCGATCTCGCCCAGCTCGTCGTAAGTAACACCTTCTACGCCTTGAACCAACATCAGCGGGCCGGCAACTTCGGATATGGTTCTGTATTCTTTAATCATCCTGCTCACCTCCCTGGCTGATCAGTTCTTGAATTCCTTTCCTCAGTTCCTCCATCAACACTTCGAACTGTTTATCCACTTCCGATTCTTCAACGTATTTGAATCGCCCGATAGTCTCTCGAATAGGCATTGAAACCACTTTATTGTAGTCGGCTCCCTTATCGATAGCCTCGCTGCCCTGCCTGTAATATTCTAAGATGAGCTTCAACATCTTGTATTGCTTGTTGGTTGAAGCGTAGGTATCGATCTCATGGAAAGCGTTCTGGTGCAGGTAGTCCTCCCGGATGGATTTGCAGGCTTCCAGTTTGAATTGATCCTGGAAGGACAAGGCATCCACACCAACCAGTTGAACGATTTCCTGCAGTTCCGCCTCTTCCTGGAGCAGTTTCATGGTCTCGCTCCTCAGTTCGGGGAATTCCTTGTTCACGTTATCCGCGAACCACTTGGACAGCCGGTCAATATAAAGGGAGTAACTGGTAAGCCAGTTGATTGCCGGGAAGTGTCTCGCATAGGCCAGATTGGCGTCCAGCCCCCAGAACACCTTGACAATGCGCAGCGTCGCCTGGGAAACGGGTTCGGAGATGTCCCCGCCGGGAGGCGATACGGCGCCGATGGCGGAAAGGGCACCTTCGCGGCCGTCAAATCCGAGACAGACCACCCTTCCTGCTCTCTCGTAGAACTGGGCAAGCCGAGAAGCCAGATAGGCGGGATAGCCCTCTTCACCAGGCATTTCCTCAAGCCTACCGGACATCTCTCTCAAAGCTTCGGCCCACCGGGAGGTGGAGTCTGCCATCAGGGCTACCGAGTAACCCATATCTCTATAGAATTCCGCAATGGTAATTCCCGTATAAATGGATGCTTCCCGGGCGGCTACCGGCATGTCGGAGGTGTTGGCGATAAGCACCGTCCGCTTCATCAACGGTTCGCCGGACTTGGGGTCTTTCAGTTCCGGGAACTCCATAAGTACGTCTGTCATCTCGTTGCCCCGTTCGCCGCATCCGATATAGACTACGATGTCCGCATCCGCCCACTTAGCCAGCTGGTGCTGTACTACGGTCTTGCCGCTTCCGAAAGGTCCCGGTACAGCTGCAACGCCGCCTTTCGCAATGGGGAATAAGGTATCGATAACCCGCTGCCCTGTCAAAAGGGGCATTTCGGGAACCAATTTCTCTTTATATGGCCTTCCTCGACGGACGGGCCATTTCTGCATCATGGTGATATCGGCCAGGGTCCCGTCGTCCTTTTCAACCACGCATACCACGTCTTCCACGGTGAAGTCACCGCTCTCAATTTCCTTTACTACGCCCTCGATGCCGTAAGGCACCATGATCTTAATCTCTACGATGACCGTTTCTTTAACCGTTCCGATGACGTCTCCGGCCTGCACCCGTTGGCCCGCTTCCACGGTGGGAACGAACTTCCATCTCTTGGTCCGGGAAAGGGCCTTCAAGTCGATGCCGCGTTTAATGTTGGGACCTGAAATCTCCAACATCTCCGTCAGGGGCCGCTGAATTCCGTCATAAATATTCTCCAGCATTCCGGGGCCCAGCTCCACGGACAGGGGAACTCCGGTACTTACCACCTTCGCTCCCGGGCCCAGGCCCGCGGTCTCTTCATATACCTGAATGGAAGCTCTGTCGCCCCTCATTTCTATGATCTCGCCTATAAGTCCCTGGTCACCTACCCGGACTACGTCGAACATGTCGGCGTCCTGCATGCCTTCGGCTACCACCAACGGTCCGGATACCTTCACGATTCTACCTTCGTTCACTTTTTCAGTCACCTGCCTTTACTTTTTTAAGCGCCCGCCGCCTTACGACGCTTCTCATTATTTATTCCCGAATAGAATATCCGCGCCCACCGCCCGTTCGACAGCTTTCTTCAAATTGGCAATGCCGACACCGTAGCTTCCGTCCATTCCAGGGATGGGAATGATGGCCGGTATGCGCATATCCTTGTATTTTTCTATCTCATCGACCATGTCCTTACAGAACTTTTCCGTAATGTAGATGATTGCGTAATCTTCCTTGGCAATGCGATGCAGCGTCGCTTTGGCCTCTTCGACGCTGGCTATCGGGAAAACATCCAGCCCGACGGCCTTAAAGCCCAATACGCTGCCACGGTCGCCGATTACTCCGATTTTATGCATAAGTTTCCCTCACTCTCTGTGCTATTTCCTCTCTCGAGAGATTCTGCAGCAGACCGGTCATGATGATGCGAACAGTGCGAATCTCGGCTTCCTTTGCGATCAGGTAAGCTGCCAGAGGTTCTACGCCGAAAGTTACATGTTTTGCCGCCTTTGCAAACTCCACCAGTCGGTTGTCGCAGAGTCTCTCAAGGGCGGTAAAGCTTCCCGTTTCCCTGAGCATGGTGCCGCCTTCGGACATGGGAACAGCAAGCCCGTAGGGAATCAGTTTTTCCGCAAACTGCTCATAAGGCTCGTCGTAACTTCCTGTGAAAATTTTCTCCTGGATCCTGCCGCCGTCGATGAACACCTGGGAGAAGAAATCCCAGGATTTCCCCATCTGCCTGCACCTGACGAAGGTTTTCAGATTGATGATGTCGATCTGCAGCCTGACATAATCCACGATGAATTGGCTGCCGCCTGCCTTGGCAGATTCCAGCATTTCCTCATAACAAGCCTTATCCAGGATGAAATCGATCAGTTGGGGATCTTTGGTCCTGGAATATACGTCCACCACTTCCAGAATCCCATTGCGCATCTTGTCCGTAAGTCCTACGAAGTTGCGCTCCCTTACAAGCACCGTCATCCGTGCTGCCGGAATGGTCCCGGTATCCACGAGGAAAGGCTGTGGATCTATATTTAAAAATTCTGCTTTCAGCAATACTTTCAGGTTGTGGTAGTCATAGGGATACAGGAAAGGATACAGTTCCGCCTCATCCGGGGCAATGCCGCGAACAAAGGAATAGACCTTGCGGATTTCTTCTTTAAGCAAGGTTTCGAACTGGCTGGGAGGCAGGGTGTCGGACCCGTCGCCATATTCTATGTCATACAGGATCTTCAAGGCGTCTTCCGGTGTCTTGCTATCCATCATAGCCTCCACTTTGTCCCGGGAAAGCAAATATTTCTCCACGCTGCGCACACGTGAGGAAGCGAAGACATAGTCTTTTTTGCCAAAGTCTACTTCCACTAGCTCCTTCCTCCTTTCGAACCGGCTGAACAGAGTGTTTTATAAGAGTGTTTCTGTAACAGAAAGGGAATGACCCTACCCTGTCAGCCAAATAATGCTTTCACTACATCCGGCGTGGCAGATTCCCGGATGCCGTTTATCATAGTCTCCAATGTGGAGTTTATCTCTACCGATCCTTGTCTGAGTACGAATCCGCCTTTGGCGTTGACGGTTTCTTCCGCTAAAGTCAGCTTAACCGGCTTCCCGGCGCCATTGACTTTTTTAACGAGCTTCTCTCCGATAGCCTTTTTGTCCCTTGCGTTGAGGATGAGCTCTCCTTCTACGGCACCCGTCGCCAAAACGGCGGAGGTCAAAAACTCCAGATATTCGGATTCTTCCATGTTGGCCAATTTGTCCAATGCCTCATCGAAGCACCGGGAAACGAGGGATTGCTTGGCGCCCAATTTCATTTTACGGACTTCAAGTTCGGCAACGGAAGTCCTCCTGCTCTTCAGAAGGCAGGCGTCTTCTTCGGCCTTTTCCTCGTGCTCCTTTCGGATCTTCTCTGCTTGGACTTTGGCCTTTTCTATTATAGCGCGGCTCTTTTCGCCGGCTTCTGTTAGAACCTGCTCGCTTTGTTCACGAGCTTCGGCCAATATTTTGCCTGTTATATTTTCAATGCTCATTGTTACTCCATCCTCATTCAATGCTCATTACCAAATGTGCATTATTTTCCGTTTTCGCCCCAATCCTCTCTCACGGCGATACATGGTCACGTTCTCTCGGTAGACCATCATCGCGATCTACTCGCAACGACCCGTCTTTATTATACCTGAATTCCGTTGAGCATCAGGAAGGAAATCAGAAGTGCCAAAACGGCGTAGGTCTCTACCATGGCAGGGTATACCATACCCTTTGCCAGTTCTTCCGGTCTCTTGGAAATAAGCATGATACTGGCTGCGGAGGATTTCCCCTGAGCGATTCCGGAGAAAATACCCACAAGCCCGACTGGAATACCAGATGCAAAGATATATGCACCTTGCGCCATAGTTATATCTAGCAATCCATCGCCGCCCAGCAGGCCGATTTTCGTCATGATCAGGAATGCGATCAACAGACCGTAGATACCCTGGGTACCCGGGAGGGCCTGCAAGATCAAGGTCTGGCCGAACTTCTTCGGATCCTCAGAGATGACGCCTGCGGCCGCCTGGCCGGCAATACCGATACCGATTGCGCTTCCGATTCCTGCAAGTGCTGCTACAGCTGCTCCTGCCATAGCGAGAAAAACACCGTTAAATAATAGGTTTTCAAATACAATGTTCATTTAGTTTTCCTCCCTTAGAATATCTACATATTTTGTATTTTCTCCAAACGGTTGAAAGGCTTCTCCACCGCTCACGTAGAATTTTCCAAAAAACTCCACGTATTGCAATCTGCATGAGTGGACAAAGGAGCCGAGACCGTTAATCGCAAAGTTGTAGGTATGGCCGATGATGAAGGCAACAGCCATCAATATAACGCCTTTTATGCCGGGGCCGCCAAAGGATCCCATGTTGTTGACCACAGAGGCGATGACGCTGGATGCCAGACCCAATGCCAGAAGCCTGGAATATGACAGAACGTCGGACAGGTAGCCGGTAATGCCGTACAGGCTGCCAAATCCTCCGATGACTTTACCGAGACCTCTTTTGTGCCTGCCTCCGGTCAGCACGATGCCCACGGCGCCGATAATAGCCATCCATTTTGCTACGGTGGGGACTATTCCCACCAAGAGCAGGGTGACGCTGATTAGAAGCAGGTACCAAAGTCCCACGTCAAACAGGGCATCCAGGGGCCTTCCGTCCTTGATGGACAGCCAGCCGTTCAATCCCATGCCGATGAAAAGGTGAATGCCGCCTAAAAGGAAACAGAACAACAGCAATTTCATGGGATCGTCCAGAGGGCTGAACCAGATGGGAGGAATCGATACGTCGGCGTTGAAGAAGGTCTTTCCTACGACGGCAACCAGGTCGCCAAACCATCCTCCGAACATGGCGCCCCAGAAGGCGGTGGATATGCCGCAGAAGAAGAACATCTTTATGAGTTGATATTTCATGCCTTCAAGCTTGTATTTCTTCAGAACCAATCCCGTAATAACCGCCAGGACGACTCCGTAAGCCGCATCCCCCAACATCATGCCGAAGAATATGGCATAGGACAGGGAGAAGAACGGGGTTGCGTCGATGGACCTGGAATCCGGCAGCGCATAGAGCTTTGTGATGGCTTCGAAAGGAGTGGAGAATCCGCCGTTTAACAGCAGCACCGGCGTTTCTTCTCCTTTTTCCGGATCCTCTATTTGATAATAGCAGCCCACTTCCTCCAGGAGGCTGCTTACCTTGTCCGCAGCCTTGGCAGGAAGCCAGCCGCTCATGTAGAAAGTCTTCTTTGTTACCAGCAGGTTTTGCCGGATAGCTGCTTTGTCGCGCAGGATGACCAGTTTGTCGTAGAGCAGCTCCAGATCTTCGCTGTCGCCTTCACGGCCGCGGATGGATTCCTCGATTTGCACCTTTTCGGCTGTAAGCTCTTCCACTTTCTTTTCCAGGGCGCTGATATTTTCTTTTACGGTGCCCTTCATGTCTCCGAAGTGGACCTTTGAAAAGCCGTAGGTCCTGAAGACGTCATCCGCATCATCCCGTTTTTCTTTGAGGCACACCACGTAGATGTAATGCTGCTCCGCATCGCTCTTAAGCAGCTTGGCCATGCTTTCCGGCACTTTTTCTTCCAGTTCGTTTATGAATTGAAGGGCGTCCACGGTAGAAGGAACCACGCCCAGAATGATGTCTGCGGTCGAGGTTTCTTTTTCCTCCAGCGGAACGTCGTATTCGATCCATGGTTCCAAGGAAAGCTTCAAGGACTGGGTTTTGTTTATGGAGTTGGTCAGCTCGGCATGACGAGCCGAAAGAGAGTTGATGTGAGCGACTTTTTCTTCGATTTGCTGTTTTCGCTCCAGCGCTTTTTGAAACTCTCGCAAGGTGATCGGTTTTTTAGTATGTAGAAGAGGCTTTTTACCGGTTCCATACTTTTCAAGAACGCTTAAAGCCTGACTTACTCTTGAGATTTGGCTCTCGAATTCTGCTACGGTTTGCTCGTCCGAATCGCGGGCGACCATTTCGTGCCATTGACTGTCGCTGAGCTTATCTTCCTGATCGGTGATCTCGACAACTCCTAATGTCATAAGCTTTTCCATCAATTCTTCCCGATTGGAGACCAGGCCGATGACGGAAAGCTTTTTCATTTTAGCAATAGACACTTACTTCACGACCTTTCCGATAATAATGGAAACAGCTTGATCCATGTTTTTCTCTGCGATCTTGATGTGATTATCGCATTCTTCTCTGGCTCGCTCGATGATGGTTTCGAAGTTTTGCTGCGCTTCCTCCTGGGCTTTTTGGAGGGCTTTCTTGTAGTCCTCTTCAGCCTGGCGTTGCGCTTCTTCGACAATCTGCGCGGCTTGCCTTTCCGCATCCGCTATCATCTGCTTAGCCTCGGCCATGCTCTTCCTGCGAATCTGCTCGGCTTGCTCTTCGGCCTCTTTGATTTGTCTGATATGCTCGATAGCCACAGTCTCGCCCCCTGTTCCTCAGAATATATTATCGGCGGAAATTGCCTAAATAACTAAACATTTTAGATTACATTTTAGATTGCTCAGACTTTGATTGCTACATGCAAGTTGAAAATTCATCGTGCCGGGTAATCGCGTCGGGCAATCGTTCTTGATGGCCGCACCGGATAATTGTGCCAGATAATCGCGCCGACCAATCGTACTTGATGGCTGCGCCGGCCAGTTGTATGGTGCCCCCGCGGTCTGGATTATACTTCAATTTAAGTTGTGTAAAGGTTCCTGGCGCAAGTTCTGCTTCTTTCCGGTTTATGTTGTTGAAGGTTCTTACGTCAGACGAAAGTTACTG
>CZCB01009189.1_pt1 | contig 12811 bp, 7 predicted proteins | sample 591991 | NCBI WGS metagenome assembly CZCB01 (sample SAMEA3556809, study PRJEB10932) | anaerobic digester metagenome | reverse complement strand
AACATTTCACCCATACCTCTGTTATCCCAAGCATAATATGGTATAAATGTCAGTTTGCTAGTATTATAGGTTATATCGATATCCGAACTGTAGAGAAACTCATCTGGCCACTTCCCATCAACTCGTTCACCTTCAACTTCAATTATATTTATTCCACCAAGTAAATCCTCATCAAACTTTGCTTCAAATTCTACATCTAAAGGAAGTTTAACTTCGTGTAAATCAGGACCATTATCCACTTCCTCTAAACAGTAAATTATGGGTCCGTATTGAAGAGCAACCCTTCCAATGTTCTCTCTAACAGCTGGATTACTTCGCATCCTAAGTACTTCCATAGGAAGGAGCAACTGAATTTTATCTCCATCTTTCCAGATGCGGTTAAGTATAGCATAACCGTTTTTTGTATTATCACCTATTTCTACTATCTGTCCATTTATGGATACCTGTGGATTTTTGCACCATTCAGGAATACGAAGAGCAAGTGTGAATTCTTTTTCTCCCTGTAATGCAAGCTCAATATCAATCTTCTCATCCCATGGATAATCGGTCTTTTGAGTAACGCACATATTGCCTCCACAAAACTCCATACTTGATTTATTATCAATGTATTGATGGATATATAATGTATCTCCTTGATGTGTGTATATATACTGACCAAGAGATGCAATAAGTCTAGATAAGTTTGGTGGACAACAAGCACATGGAAACCACTTTTGTCTAGTAGGTTTTACATGCATCTTAGTACCATTCTTTTCACAAGCTTCTGGAACCACTTCCAATGGATTTACATAGAAAAATCGCTTTCCATCTAAAGACATACCTGCGAGAACATTATTATATAAAGCCTTTTCTATCACATCAGCATAACATCTATTTGGTTCTATTTTAAGCATCCTCCATGCAAAAAATATTAATCCTATAGCTGCACATGTCTCTGCATACGCAGTATCATTGGGCAAATCATAATCATAAGAAAATGCTTCACCATGAGCCATAGAACCAATCCCACCTGTTATATACATTTGTTTAGTTACAATATTATCCCATAATATCTTACAGGCTTTTAATAGTTCTTTATCCTCAGTTTCTGATGCAATATCTGCCATAGCAGTATACATATAGACCGCCCTTACCGCATGTCCTACGGCTTTAGTTTGTTGTCGTACCGGCAAATGTGCTTGAGCATATTGACGTCCTAAGTCTCTCATCCCATGAAAATGCTCAGTTTTCCCCCTTTCTTCCCATTCAATATCAAAGTAATAGGGTTCCTTTCCCCGTTCATCTATAAAAAATTTTGCTAAATTTAAATATTTTTCTTCGCCTGTGACCTCATATAATTTAAAAAGAGCTAGCTCAATCTCTTGATGACCAGGATATCCTTTTTTCTTACCCGGTTCTGGACCAAATACAGTTTCTATATGATCTGCAAAGCGGCATACAATATCCAATAACTTCCGTTTCCCAGTAGCTTTGTAATAAGCAACACCAGCCTCTATCATATGTCCTGCACAGTAAAGTTCATGACATTCATGAAGGTTAGTCCATCTCTTATCAATGCCATTTATTATATAATAGGTGTTCAAATAACCATCTTCAAGCTGTGCTCTTCCAATTAAATCTATTGTTTCATCTGCTAATTTTTCAAGTTTCGGATTTGGATGTGTTTCCAAACTGTATGCAACTGCTTCTAACCATTTAGCCACATCACTATCTTGAAATACCATTCCATAGAATTCTCCCTCTTCTTCGCCGGCGGCAATACGAAAATTCCGTATTGCATGGCTGGGTTCTACATCCTCTAAATTATCATTTAATATCTCCCACTGATAGGGAATTACTACATCTCTTATTAATGAGATATACCTTGACCAAAAACCATCATTAATCTTTACATTTTTAAGCGGCAAAGTTTTTTGCCTTTTTAATCTGTTCATTATATCATCTCCTTGTATTATTCCCTGTAATAGTTCCATCAGCACAGTTTCTAAATTATCATCAAATAAATAATACGCTACTAAACCATAAACTATTTCTGCTAAAACAAGAGCTTTAAGAATCTTCGTTGCACTACAGTTTGCTTTTGTAATAGTAGCTGTCAGTATAACATTTTCATTTTCTTCTCCAACCTTAGAACAAACTACACTCCCATTATTAGCAATCACATCGGTATTAGAAGAACTCTATGAAATCTGTGCACCCCCAAATACCTTCAGTTGGTAAATTTAAATTAGTTATAACTGCATGAGTATTCTCTAATTTTAATTCATTTTTAATGGTTTCAACAATTTCTTCATTTGTTTTTTTAATTGTTTTTATTCCCCAAATTGATTTCCCCTCATCTGATAAACCTGTAAAGGTAACATCATCCTTCTCATTAATCTCGGTCCATTGCTTTAAAAATATTCCCTTATATAACTTTCCATCAATCGTAATATTAGCATAATAATCTTCATCTAATTCCCATGTACCTGAAACCGGTCCTGTTATAGTTCCATCGTCATTTAAAGATATAGTTACAGATTTTTTTAGATGATTTGTAATATCTTTTTCATGATTGACAAATTGATATTCACCAGATATTTGTTTGATATCAATTTTTTTAGTTTCTCACCTGTATAACGATATGGAGCTACAACTGGCCAACCTTCTTTATTCATAAATATTTGATGAACCCGAACTTCATGTGCTTCTCCTCGATAGGGGAAGCGTGTGTGAAATACTAAATACTGTTCACCAGTTTGTTTATCAAGATAAATGGAATTATGACCTGGTGAAACATAGCCAAACCCCAAACTAGAACCATTCGTTTTAGACTCAAATAAAAAGTGGCCCATTATTTTATTGCCAATTGGAGAATGATCGCCACTACCCCGTAAAACCGCATTTTGGCCTAAGATATCCTCGTATGGACCATCAGGATTTTTTGAACGAAATACACGCATATTATATTCTCCATCTGCCGCTAGCCAACCATATGTCACATATAAATAATAAAAATCAGTTTTTGGATGATAAATAACATACGGACCCTCTCCTGATTTACCATATCCACCTGATATCTTTGTTCCAAAATATCTATCAATTAAACGGCCATCTTCTGTTCGCCCATCTTCGCCTGGATAAATAGGTTTACCAGATATCATTTGTTTGATTTTGTTGACCTAATCCTTAACCTTTTACTGCACCGGCTTTAATTCCTGCCACAAGATGTTTTTGACTAAACATATATAAAATAATTGGCGGAACAATCATAATCACTGACATCGCCATTTGTAAGTTCCACATAGTCACAAATCCATGCGTTCTAGCTACCGTCATTGCGCCTAAAGTTAGAGGTTTAAGTTTATCTGAATCAATATATATAAGAGGTTGAAATAGTTCATTCCACCAAAATATTGCTGAAAGTAAACCTATAGTAATAAATATAGAGCGAGATAGAGGAACCATGATTCGGAAAAAAATCTGTAAATGATTACAACCATCAATATAAGCAGCTTCATCTATGCTCTTAGGTATACTTCTGAAAAATTGCCTAAATAGAAATACATTATAGGGATAAGCAAAAAAAGCCGGTACTATCATTGGTAAAAAAGAATTCAACCATTTTAATTTTCTAAATAAAATAAATTGTGGTATTATAGTGACAGTTGTTGGCACCATCATTGTCGCAAGTATTATCCCAAAAATTGTATTTTTGCCCTTGAATTCCATTCTTGCCAATGGATAAGCAACAAGGGAACTAGATAGTAATGTTCCTACTGTGTTTCCAACAATTAGGATTAAAGTATTTCGAAAATAGTACAAAATATTAGTATTTTTCCAAACATAGCTATAGTTGTCAAGTCTTATATTGCTTGGGATTAATCTAGGTGGGTATGAACTAACTTCTGTCATAGACTTAAGCGAACCAGAAATAATCCACAGAATGGGAAAAAGTATAATTAGTGATACTAATATTAATAACATATATTTTAATAATGTTGTAACCGTTCTCCCTTTAACCACAAAATTCACTCCTCAATTTTAATTTTCATAATAAACCCATTTGCTAGATAACTTAAACTGAACAATAGAAAAAATAGCGATAATTGCAAATAATACAACCGAAAGAGCAGATGCATAACCCATTCTAAATAACTTGAATGCATTATTATAAATATCAAGACTAAGAACATTAGTTGCTCCATTTGGACCACCGTTTGTTAAAGGATAAATAAGAGAAAAAGATCCATTTAATATGTTAACACACGATATAACCAAATTAAAAAGTAAGATAGGCGAAATAGACGGTAATGTAACATTAAAAAATTTTTTGAAGAACCCTGCACCATCAATATCACATGCTTCATATAATTCTTTTGGCACATCTTTTAATGCCGCTGAAAAAATTAACATCATTTGACCAGTTGAGTAAGTAAACAGCGTTATAAATATAACTACTGGCATAGCCCATGTAGTGCTATTTAACCAGTTAGGGCCATCTATCCCCATAATTGAAAGAATATAATTAACAATTCCTAACTGATCATGTAGCATAAGCTGGAAAGAAAAAACTAATGCGACAATAGGGGTAACTGCAGGAATAAAGAAAATAAACTCAAATATACCAATCCCCTTTACTTTCATATTAAGAAGTACTGCAAGAAAAAGGGACCAAATTACAGAGGCCAGTACACCAAATATAACATAGATTAAAGTTACCTTAAGAGTATTCCAAAATCTAGAGCCTGTCATAAACATCTCTATATAATTTTTTAGCCCTATAAACTTAATATCTCCTAATAGATTCCATTCGGTTAAGCTAAGAAAAAAAGATACTAAAATTGGAAATCCAGAAAAAAGAATGAATCCGATAATCCAAGGAGACAAAAAAGCATAAGCGACTAAATTATTATTTTGCTTTGACTTACTCTTTGTAGCCTTTTCCGCCAAATTTTCTTCGCTATTGAGTCTTAGACCCATATAATATCAACTCCCATATTTAACAATTTGAATTAAGGCAAATTTGAGTTAACATCCTCATTTAGGAAAATGAGGATGTTAACTCTTTAGTACGGTTTCTTAGTCTAGTCAATTATTTGTTTTCTTCGGCAATTTTTTGAGATTCTTCTTCTATTTGGAGTAAGGCATCTTCAATACTAATTTCATCCAACATAGCAGCTGAAAACAATTGAACTGCATAGTTTGTTAAGCCTTGAGGAGCCAATACATATCCAAATTGACCTGATTCTGCACTTTTAGCAAAAGCATCCCAGTTTGTAGGACCATTTTTACCTTCTACACGATAAAAACCTTTTTCTTCTATACTTTTTCGAGCTGAAGGATTTCCTGTTGCCTTGCAAATAATCTCCTGTCCTTCATCACTAAGCATCCACTCTATATATCTCCAAGCTGCATCTTTGTTTTCACTGTTTGTATAAATAGTATAAAATCCTGTGTGAAGAGAATTATAATCTCGTTCTCCTTTTGGAAGTGGAGCAATATCCCATTTGAAATCAGTAATATCCTTATAAACTGAACACATCCAACTTCCAGTTCTAGTCATTGCAGCTTGACCTGCCATAAACAAATCAGCTACATCTGACGCTCCTGACGCTGCTGGTTGTGGACATACTTTATAAGTATTAGTCAAATCGTACTGCCATTCTAGTGCTTTTTTTGCACCTTCTCCAAGCTGCAGTCTTCCATCTATAAAAATATCATCCCCTGCAGCACCAATTGTAGAAAACCAAATGCCCGGAATAGTAAAAGCATCGCAACCCCATTGTACAGTTTTTCCATCTTCCACAATCGTTAAAGATTTAGCAGCTTCTTCAAAATCCTTCCATGTCCATTCATTAGTGGGATAATCTACACCAGCTTCATCAAACATATCTTTATTATAGTAAAGTATCTCAGCCGCATAACACCATGGAAGTCCATACGTGCCATCTGTCATTTTACTAAGTTTACTAACAGCTGGAATTAGATCGTCTGTAGAAAATTCATCAGTTTCGTCAATATATTTATCCAGTGGATCTACCATACCATTAGTTATCAGTTTTGAAATATCACATTCCCATACTAGCATAACATCAGGTGCAGTACCTGCCATAACCATAGAATTAATTTTTGTAGAATATTCATCTTCCGGAACAATTAAAGTGTCCACTTCTATATTTGGGTTCGCATCCATAAAAGCTTCATTATAGTCAAGTTCACCCTCAGGAATAGCATTCCACTGTACAGTTTGAATTTTTACCTTTCCCTCTCCAGCACCACTGTCAATAGCTATTTCAGAACCTCCTTCTGAGTTTTCTTCTTGCTTAGTTGAATCTTCCCCATTAGACTCTCCTCCACAAGCAGTTAAAAAAGAAAAAGAAAAAATTGCAACTAACAGCAAAGATAATACTTTTTTCTTCATTTTAATAATCTCCTTTTTTTATATTTTTAATTTCCCGACCCATCTTATATCCTCCTATTGGTAAGGATAATTATATTTGTAAGTCAGGAAAAATCGAAATCTTAAATTTATATATTTTTCTATTAATATGCAAATAAAGCAAGTTATAAGTAAAACTACTATCTGGTGCCAAAATAATATGTTATGATTCAGGTGTCAAAAGTCTTAAAACAGAATATGTTGCTAGAAATATCCAACTTGACTATTATGCTATATACAATATCATTTTTAAATCTATGATAGTCCTGACACCCTAATCATGTTATATTATTTATAGACATTTTTAAGAAATCCGAAAAAATAACATCATTTTCCCAATCTTATAACATTCCATGAAAGTTTAGGGATATTTACAAATAGTGTCTCACCATCAATTTTAGCATTATCATCTAAACTTCGTGGTACTACTCTATTAGGATTCTCACGTGTATTGCTAGCCTTTACATCATCACCATCTAGTACTATATGCTCTTTTATCTTGTACCCTTCATAACCTGCTATTGTACATTCAAGTTCAACTACATCTTCCATATCCCTATTTACTGCAAATATAGTAAGTTCATCTTTTTCATCATTTTCTACTGCTATGGATTCAATTACAGATACATCCATATAATCTTTTGTATCATATTTAGGTGCATCTATAATGGGATTTAATACCATACCTCTACCATAATTCGAAGCATGCATAAAAGGATAATAAATTGTCTGTCTCCAAGCCGAACCCCCATTTTCAGTCATTATTGGTGCTATTACATTTACAAGTTGTGCTAGACACCCTATTTTAATCCTATCTACATGCTTTAATAAAGTTATAAGCATACAACCAACTAACAAGGCATCTTCTAAGTTGTATACATCTTCTAATTGATGGGGAGCTACAGACCATGGCTCTATTTTACTATCAGCTTCATTAGAGTGATACCATACATTCCATTCATCGAATGAAAGATTCATTTTCTTCTTACTACGTTTTTTAGCCTTAATATAATCGCAAGTAGATATAACTGTTTTTATAAATTCATCCATATCGAGGGAATTGGCTAGAAAGTTTGGAGTATCATTGTCATGGTTTCCGTAATATATATGAAGAGAAAGATAATCTACATAGTCATATGTATGTTCTAATACAGTGGCCTCCCATTCCGGAAAAGTAGGCATTTTTGAATTTGAGCTTCCACATGCCACAAGTTCTATCTCTGGGTCTACCCATTTCATTACTTTTGCCGTTTCAGCAGCAATACGTCCATATTCTTCTGCTGTTTTATGACCTATTTGCCAAGGACCATCCATTTCATTGCCTAAACACCATACTTTTATATCATGTGGATTGTCATATCCATGCTTTTTCCGTAGATCACTCCAGTATGTTCCTCCAGGATGATTGCAATATTCTATTATATTTTTTGCGTCCTCTATACCTCTAGTACCTAGATTAATAGCCATCATCACATCTGTATCAGCTCTATTAGCCCATTCACAAAACTCATTTAAACCAACTTCATTAGTCTCTATAACACGCCATGCAAGTTCAAGTCTTCTCGGCCTTTCCTCCAAAGGTCCAATACCATCTTCCCAATTATACCCTGATACAAAATTTCCTCCTGGATATCTTACTATAGGCACATTCAATTCACGTACAAGTTCCAATACATCCGTTCTAAATCCTCTATCATCTGCTTTTGGATGATCTGGCTCATATATACCCCCATATACTGCCCTTCCTAAATGTTCTATAAAAGAACCATAGAGTCTCGGATCTACTTCGCTTATCTTATAATGCTTATCAATTATCATTTTTGCTTTTTTTGCATTTGACATTTTTTATTTACCTCCCCCGAATGTCATAACTCCAATCCTTTTAGATACTAAACTATAACTTTAAACTGTATTTAAAAAAGTAATAATACAATTAGATTGATATTTTTGCTTGTCTTTGTACAAAATTGAGATTGTGTTTATATGTTCCTAACGTTGTACGTACGTCTTTATCTACATAATAGACTACTATTTATATTTTGTCAACTATTATTTTAAATTTTTAGCTAAACCGATTATTAACAATATCTTTGTATTTATTTAAAAAGCAAAAATGGGATTGCCATCTTCGTCCCATTTCAATTCCATTACACAAGTATGCCTATTAGGATCGTACAATGGATCTCCTTCTATCTTTTCATAGGAACGTGCATGATAGATAACCAAATCCTTTCCATCCTCAGATACACTGAAACTATTATGACCAGGTCCATACACTCTCCATAAATCATTCAATCTTATCAAGCAGACCCATATCCCATAAAAGTCTTAATATGGTATATCTTTGGCGCACCTCCTTCGCATATATTATAGTATCTTTAATTATATTATTATCAATACCTATATCCTGTGGACTCGTAGGTGCTCCAGCTTCATTTAAAAAACATTCAATCCGTTGTGATTTAGGTACCTTATTAATGGTTTCAACTATGCTATCCCAATTATCCTCTATCCTCTCTAGTCTATCCAATCTTTCTTCTATTAAGATATCATAGGGTTTTTTATTAAGTGCTATAATCTCTGGAGCTGTCTTTTTATATAACCTTTTAATATCTTCACACCACTTTTGCTCATCAAAATATTTTGCTTCTTCTTTTAAAATATCAAAATTCAAATTAGAATCAATAAGTTTTTCTGCAAGTCTGTTAACCAGTATAGTTCCTATGCCTACCTTTGTGCCATGAAAGACAGGTTCTTTTCCTTCTATCAAGAACATCATCTCCCACAGATGTGATATATGATGTTCTGCGCCGGATGCTGGCCTTGAATTGCCCACAAAACTCATAGCAATTCCAACGAGTACAAGTCCCTCCATCAAATGTTCTATAGCAAGCTCATCGCGCTCCTTATATCCCTCTATCTCAGATACACATTTATCAACAGATGTTTTAACAAGCTTACTTACCACATCGCAATAATATTCGTTAAGAATTATATTCCCCAATTTCCAATCTCTAAGTGCCGAATATTTCCCAAGCATATCACCAAGTCCAGCTAATATCATGTCCATAGGAGCATCCTTCAATATATCTACATCTCCAATTATAACCTTAGGCGGTGAAGATTGGATAGAACGCTTTATATCGTCAATTATGAATGCAGAACAATCTGAAGCATATCCATCCATAGATGGGGCTGTAGCAATAGCTATAGAGGGAATACCTAAAGAAAAACTCATATACTTAGCTATATCACATATAACGCCTGAACCTACTGCTATTATTACATCTCTACTCCTATCATAGTTTAACATAAATTCTCCAAGTGCCCTCTCATCCGGCACAAGGTCATGCTCCCTTTTATATATAAGACTTCTTACATTTATATTTGATGCCGATAACATTCTCTCCACCCTGCTACCAGCAACTTCATATGTGTTTTTATCTGCTACTATAAATGGACTTTCAAGTTTAAATTCTCTTAATAACTGTGGTAATTCATCTATAGCTCCATTATCTATTATGACCTTATCAATATAGACGCTATGTTTTCGTCCACATTCACAGTCAAATTCTTCATTCAAAAGATCTCCTATTGTAAGCTTATCTATATTTTTCACATTCAGTTTCACACCGTCACCTTCTCTTATTTAAGATTAATGCTAAAATTTCTATAAAACAAATTAATTCTATAAAATATTGCCTCATTCCAATTTAAATATTTAAAATAAATTCTTCAACTCATTTGATATTTCTCTTAAAGAATCGAATATCATATGGGGCTTTATAGATGAATGATTCACATCTTCAAGACTAGTCTCACCTGTAAGGACCAATATAGAAAGTATACCATGGTTAACACCAGTGGCTATATCTGTATATAGTCTATCGCCGACTATGGCTATTTCACTTTTTTCATATCCAGTCTTCTCAAGAAGGCTGTTTACAATCTCGCTATAAGGTTTGCCTATTATACGCTCAGGCCTCTTCCCCGTAGACGCCTCTATGAATGCCAATATGGCACCTATATCAGGTATCATTCCATATTCAGTAGGGCAATTATAGTCAGGATGGGTAGCTATAAACGGTACCCCGTTCCGTATATAATTGCATACCTTTGAGAGTTTGTCGTATGTAAGAGTTGTATCAAATCCTATTACGATCAATTCTGGATCGTAATCAACTACAAGAATATCATATTCTAAGAGCTCCTCCTTTAGAAATTCAGTTCCAAGTACATATACTTTCTTTTGCTTCTTCCTTCTGCTTAAGTATATGGCAGTGGCTTCGCCTGATGTAAGGACTTTATCTCTATCCACATTACAGCCCATATTAGCTAGTTTATTCACATAGTATGAACCATTCTTAGATGAATTGTTTGTAAGAAATAGAAAATCCCTACCTTGAGATTTCAAAGTATCTATAAATTCAAGTGAACCTTCTATCAAATTAGAACCCAAGTAAAAAGTTCCATCCATATCCAATACAAAACATCTTATATTTTTGATCATTAAGACACCCCTTTGGGCATAATAGTTTGAAACTAATTTGGGGATAATAGTTTAAATCTAAAAAATTGATGTTTACAACTATTGAATCTTTATTATCACAAAATATTTACAATGCTAGTTCACGTACCTATTAGTATATTATATGTTTGAACATACTAATTGTATCATTTTTTCAATTGTATGCATATGTTGCTATCTAATATAGTATCTTTGACCTTTTATTTTGTCAACTAAAAAATATTAGATAAATATCTATATTCCTTGATTATTTTCCTTTCTTAGTGTAATATAAACATAAGGGTTGTACGTACAATATGTGTTGAGATGGAGGTTTTCTATATGACCAAATATACAATAGGTATTGACTTTGGAACATTATCAGGAAGGGCGGTACTCGTCAATGTAAAAACAGGCGAAGAGATAGCTTCCGCTGTATATGAATATCCCCATGGAGTTATGGACGAAAGGCTGCCTTCAGGCAGAGAGCTCGGCCACGATTGGGCACTGCAGCACCCTCAAGATTACATCGATGTACTCGCAAACACTATACCTGCCGTCTTAAAAGATGCAGATATAGCACCTTCCGATGTAATAGGAGTAGGTACAGATTTTACAGCTTGTACCCTATTACCTGTTAAAGCCGATGGTACACCACTTTGTTTTCTTCCTGAATTTAAAGATAATCCACATGCCTATGTAAAGCTGTGGAAACATCATGCAGCTCAAGACAAAGCCAATGCACTCAATAGGATCGCTAAGGAAAGAGGCGAGAGTTGGCTTGCTAATTATGGAGGAAAAATCTCCTCCGAATGGGTATTCCCTAAGATTTGGGAAGTTCTAGATGAAGCACCTGAGGTCTATGAAGCAGCCGATAGATTTATAGAGGCAGCGGATTGGATTATATGGCAGCTTACTGGTAAAGAAACTAGAAATTCCTGTACTGCAGGATATAAGGCCATTTGGAACAAAAGAACAGGATATCCTTCCAAAGACTTTTTTAAGGCCCTTGATCCTAGACTGGAAAATGTAGTTGACGAAAAACTTTCACGGAATATACTTCCCGTCGGAACTAAGGCAGGTGAAATAAACGAAAGGGCATCCAAACTTACAGGATTAGAAGTTGGGACAGCAGTCGCCGTAGGTAATGTAGACGCCCACGTCTGTGTACCCGCTGTTGGTATAGACAGTCCAGGTAAAATGCTTGCAATAATGGGCACTTCAACCTGCCATATGGTAATGGGAACTGAAGAAATTCCCGTCCCTGGTATATGTGGTGTAGTAGAAGATGGAATATTACCTGGTTATTTTGGCTATGAGGCTGGTCAATCTTGTGTAGGAGACCATTTTGCTTGGTTCATAGACAACTGTCTACCTGCATCTTATTATGAGGATGCAAAAAGACAAGACAAAGATATATATGCCTATCTTCGTGAAAAGGCTCAAGAACAAAAACCAGGTGAAAGTGGTCTAGTAGCCCTTGATTGGTGGAATGGAAATCGTTCTATACTAGTAGATGTCGACCTAACAGGTATGATGCTAGGCATGACACTGCAGACAAAACCAGAGGAGATGTATCGGGCACTCATAGAGGCAACTGCCTATGGTACCAGGATAATAATTGAGAACTTTCGTGAACATGGTGTGCCAGTAAATGAATTTTATGCCTCAGGCGGAATATCACAAAAAGATCCAATGACTATGCAGATATATGCAGATGTAATAAATATGCCAATCAAAATAGCTGGCACCACGCAAGGTCCTGCCCTGGGCTCAGCTATATTTGCTTCAGTAGCTGCTGGTAAAGAGCGGGGAGGTTATGATTCTGTATTTGATGCAATAAAAGTAATGGCTAAGGTAAGTGATAATATCTATAAACCCAT
>CZCB01015272.1_pt1 | contig 12849 bp, 13 predicted proteins | sample 591991 | NCBI WGS metagenome assembly CZCB01 (sample SAMEA3556809, study PRJEB10932) | anaerobic digester metagenome | reverse complement strand
CTTAACGTATTGATGCTATCCGCCATCACAAATCGGCAATATTGTGAGTGTGTCTTCATTTTTCAACATATCACTTTTACCGGCAATTTTATCATTAATAAAAAACATAGCATAGTCAGTATTATCTAATGATAATAATTTTATAACATCATTTACTGTTGTATTATCTTTAATCTCTAATTCTATGACACCTTTTAAATCACTATTATATAAAAATACTTTACTTATTTTTATTATCATAATATACCTTTACTTAGTATTTAAGAAACGTCAAGTGAAACATTTCACATGACGCTTCTTGTTATTATTTTCTTGCAACGCCGGACTCAATTGCCACCTTGTACACCGCCTTAGCTACAGCATCACCGACTCTACTATCAAAGGGAGGAACAATTATATATTCTTCATTTAATTCCTCATCACTAATAAGGCTGGCAATTGCATTAGAAGCTGCCATTTTCATTTCTTCATTAATATCTGAAGCTCTTGCATCTAATGCACCTCTAAAGATGCCCGGAAATGCCAATACATTATTTATTTGATTAGGAAAATCCGATCTTCCTGTTCCAATAATCCTAGCACCTGCCTTTTTAGCAAGGTCGGGCATAATTTCCGGATCAGGATTGGCTAGAGGCATGACTATGGCATCTTTATTCATTGATTTAATCATGTCTTCAGTTACTATATCCTTTACGGATACACCAATAAAGACATCAGCACCTTTCATTGCATCTGCAATTCCGCCTTTAATGTTTTCTTTATTTGTCACTTCAGCAATTTCTTGATGAACCCAGTTTGTATATTTTTCGTCTGAACTAATAATACCTTTGCTGTTACATGCAATTATATTATTAACGCCGACAAATTTCAACATTTTTATGATTGCAGAACCTGCAGCTCCTGCACCACTTACAACAACTTTTATATCCTGCCATTTCTTGCCAACTATTTTCAATGCATTTATCAAGGCTGCAATTACTACAACAGCTGTACCGTGTTGATCATCATGAAATACCGGTATGCTTAATTCTTTTTTTAATCTTCTTTCAATTTCAGCACACCTGGGAGATGCTATATCTTCTAAATTAATCCCTCCAAAAACCGGCTCTATCATTTTAACAGTTTGAACAATTTCATCAACATCTTTTGATGCAACACAAATAGGAAATGCATCAACTCCTGCAAACTGCTTAAATAAAACAGCTTTACCCTCCATTACAGGAAGGCCTGCCTCAGGACCGATATCTCCAAGGCCTAGTACTGCACTGCCATCTGTTACTATTGCTACCATATTTCCTTTTGAAGTATACTTATATACTTCATCCTTATTCTTGTGAATTTCTTTGCAGGGTTCTGCTACTCCCGGTGTATAAGCAATTGATAAATCGTGAGTGTTTTTTACAGGTACTTTGCTATGAATTTCAATTTTTCCTTTACACTCTTGGTGTAGTTTTAAAGCTTCGTCTCGTAAACTCATATTTTTTCCTTTCTTTTCTACTACAAACTATGTATTGCAAATCCCAATACATCTCCTGATGCTTCCATTACAGATTCAGATAATGTGGGGTGTGCATGAATTGTATCTACCAATTCTTCTGCAGTACATTCCATCTTCATTGCTAAGGCAGCCTCTGCAATTAATTCTGTAGCATGAGGCCCTACAATGTGAACCCCTATTATTTCATTGTACTTCTCTTCGCAAATAATTTTAACAAATCCTTCCGTTTCACCTATAGTTTTTGCTTTGCCGCTTGCAGCAAAAGGGAATTTACCAACTTTAAGACTTCCATATCTTTCCTTTGCTTCTTCTTCCGTCAAGCCGACAGATGCAATTTCCGGATTTGTGTAGATACATGAAGGTATTACTTTATAATCCATTTTTGTATTTTGCCCTAATATATTTTTTACGGCAATTATAGCTTGATAAGTTGCAACATGTGCCAGCATTACTTTTCCTATCACATCACCAACCGCGTAAATATTAGGAATGTTTGTTCTCAAATAATCATCAACAACTATTCCTGTTTTATTAACATTAACAGGAAGTCCGTTTAATACATCAAGTTCGGCTTTTCTACCTATAGACATAAGAACCTTATCTACTGTTATGCTGCCTTCGCCCTTATTAGTTTGATAATTTACCTTTAGCTGTCCCTTTTCTTTTTCAATTTTGGTTAATTGGGTATCGGTTAAAATATTTATACCCCTTTTAATCAAGGATGCTTTCAGAACTTTTATTGCATCCAAGTCCTGTCGTGGTAGAATTTCAGGCAGCATTTCAATAACTGTAACATCCACTCCAAAGGAATTAAATACATATGCCAGTTCTACACCTATAACCCCTCCGCCAATTATAGCTAAGGATTTTGGTAATTCTTTTAATTCAAGAGCTTCATTACTTGTTATTACGCCATCTAAATCAACACCTTCAATAGGAACTGTAGAAGGTTTAGAACCAGTTGCTATAATAATATTAGCTCCTGTTATTAATTCCTCTTTTTTACCTGTCACTTTAACGGTATTTTCATTTAGCAATAAAGCATTGCCTTTATAAATGTCTACGCCGTTACCTTTAAGGAGTGCTTGAACCCCTTTAGTTAAACCTCTTACAACATTATTTTTATTTTTAAGAATTTCATCCCAATTAAAGTTAACATCTGAAACTGTTATGCCAAATCTTTTGCAGTTTTTAAATTCGGTATATAAATTAGCGCTTTTTATAAAAGTCTTTGTCGGAATACAACCTCTATTTAAACATGTGCCACCAAATTCATCTCTTTCTACGATTGCTACCTTTGCTTTGTTTTTAGCTGCATATATTGCAGCAGGATAACCACCGGGACCTCCACCGATAATTATTATGTCATATTTATAATCCGCCATTTTTTCCACCTACCTGTACACTATAATAATAAATACGGACACATAATAAGTTGCTTTATTCTTTGTAAGAATTGCGCTGCTAAAGCACCATCTATTATTCTGTGATCATATGTTAAGCTTAATGTCATCATTGGTTTTAGAACAATATTATCGCCTTCTGCAACAGGTGTTTTTTCAATTTTTCCAACTGCTAGTATACCGCTTTCAGGTGGATTCAATATTGCAGTAAATTCATCTATATCATACATTCCAAGATTTGATATTGTAAATGTACCGTTTGAATACTCTTCTTGAGATAGATTACCATCTAATGCCTTTTGTATTAAATCTGATGAATGAGCTGCTATTTCAGCTAGGGACATTAAATCTGCATCTTTAATATTGGGTACTATTAATCCGTTTGGAACAGATACCGCTAAACCCATATTTACATAATCTTTTAATAGTATACCTTCTTCTGTTAATGAAGAATTCATATATGGGAATTCTATTAAAGCTTTTGATACAATTTTTACTAAAATATCGTTATATGATACTTTCAGTCCCGATTCCTTTAATTGATTCCTTAATCTAATTAACTCGCTTACATCAACTCTCATCCTATGGTTTGCTTGAGCTGTACCATGAATACTTTCCATCATTCTATCGGAAATAACTTTTCTCATTCCTCTAAATGGAACAATTTCACCTTTTCTATCGGAAGTACGACCTACTCCACTTATTATTCCTTCTACATCTTGCTTTGTAATTCTTCCCCTTATACCGCTTCCCTTAATGTCTTCAGCTTTAAGATTATTTTCTTTAATCATTTTCTCAGCTACAGGGGTAGTTTTTACTTTATGCTTTTCAAAACTCAGTACATCTCTTTCTATAATCAAGCCATCCGGTCCGCTTCCGTTTATTTCCGTATAATCTATATTCATTTCCGAAGCTCTCATTTTAGCTCTCGGTGTAATAAAAATTCTGTCAGTTTCCTTTCTTGTAACTACCAGCTTTTCACTTGTTTCATCTTTACTTATTACAGTAGTTTCTTTCTCTTCAACCACTTCACTTTCTTCTGTTTCATTGAGCAAAGCAGAAATATCTTCTCCTTCTTCTCCGATAATTGCAATAGTTTCTGTTATGGGAACAGTTTCATCTTCTCCCCTTATAATTTTCAATAATGTTCCTGTTTCCGGCGCTTCTATTGTAATTGTTAATTTATCAGTTTCCATTTCAAATAAGGGTTCACCTTTAACAGTTTTTCCACCTTCCGGAACCAACCATTTAGTTATATAACCCTCAGTCATTAAAAGACCTTGCTTAGGCATTATAACCTTTGTTGCCATTCTAACCACCTACCTATTTATAAAGTACAGATTTAACTGCTTTTTCTATATCATCTTCTTGAGGAACAACTGCATTTTCAAGCCCCAAATTAAATGGTAATGGACATGATTTTGCTCCTAATCTTATTACAGGTGCATCCAAGTAATTAAATGCTTCTTCCATAATTATTGAAGCTATTTCTGCTCCAACACCACCGCATTTATGCGCTTCATGAACAACTACTGCTCTTCCTGTCTTTTTAACTGAATTTACAACTGTTTCTGTATCAAAAGGAACTAATGTTCTTGGATCTATAACTTCAACACTGATTCCTTCTTTTTCTAATTGCTTTGCTACCTTTTCAGCTCTGCCAACATATTGTGAAGTTGCTATAACTGTTGCATCTTTACCTTCTTTTACAATATTTGCTTTTCCAAAAGGTATCATAAAATCAGGATCATCGGGAACTTCACCTTTAGTATTGTATAAGATTTTATGTTCAAAGAACATTATAGGATTATTATCTCTAAGTGCTGTTCTTAATAAACCTGCTGCGTCTGCAGGTGTTGATGGCATAACAACTTTAAGCCCCGGTATATGCATAAATATTGCTTCTATACTTTGTGAATGTGTTGCTGCATTACCTCTTCCAACACCTTGCTGTCCTCTAATTACTAAAGGAAGAGTTGCTTTTCCACCATACATATATCTTATTTTTGCAGCTTGATTAAGAATCTGGTCAGCTGCTACAAAAGCAAAATCCATGTACATCAATTCAACTACAGGCCTCATTCCAGCTAAGGCTGCGCCGACACCTGCACCCACAAAGGCTGCTTCTGATATTGGAGTATTTCTTACTCTATCTGGACCAAATTCTTCTAAAAGTCCTCTTGTACATCCATATATACCACCCTGTTCGGCTATATCTTCACCCATAACAAAAACTCTGTCATCTCGTCTCATCTCTTCAGCTAATACATCTCTTATAGCTATAGCATACGATTTTCTACTCATTTTAACCCCTACCTTCCTTCTTAATTTTCATAAAATACATAATCCATTGCTGTAGACGGATCAGGTTCCGGACTTTCTAATGCAAACTTTTCAGCATACTCTACAGCTGCAATCACTTCTTCATCAATCTTCTGAATTTCTTCTTCAGTTGAAATTTTATTCTCTAATAGATGGTTTCTTAATCTTTTTATAGGACATTTTTCCTTCCAGGCATCAACTTCTTCTTTAGTTCTGTAAACTTGAGGATCACCGGTCCAGTGCCCCAACCATCTGTATGTTTTACACTCAATAAGAGTAGGGCCTTCTCCCTTTCTTGCTCTTTCAATTGCCTTAGTTACAACTTCATTAATAGCAAGTACATCATTACCATCCACAGTATAACCAGGCATATCATAAGCTGCGCTTCTAACACTGATATCTTCAACTGATGTACTTTGTTTAACAGGTGTTGATATCCCAAATCCGTTATTTTCACATATAAATATAACAGGTAGCTTCCACACGGATGCTAAATTCATGGATTCGTGCGCAGTACCTTCATTCGAGGCACCGTCACCAAAAAATGATACTGCAACTTGGTCAGTTCCTCTTAACTTTGCTGCCAAGGCTCCTCCCACTGCTATAGGAATACCACCACCAACTATTGCATTTGCACCAAGATTACCTTTAGTCACATCTGCAATATGCATGGAACCACCTCTACCCTGACAATAACCTGTTGCTTTTCCCATTAGTTCGGCTAATGCCGGAGCTAATTCCGCTCCTTTTGCAATACAATGGCCATGGCCTCTGTGAGTACTTGTAATATAATCTGTATCTTTTAATAACGAACAAACAGTAGCAGCTATTGCTTCTTCACCTATATACAAGTGTACGGAACCTCTTAACTTGTCAGCTTCAAATAATTCTAAAGCTTTTTCTTCAAATTTCCTTATTTCTTGCATCTTTCTATAGATCCATAATAATCTTTCCTTATCCAATTTTGTCACTCCTTATTTTATATTTTTTATAGTAGTATACTACTATACTACTTAAGATAAAATCATAAGCTGGTAGGCTTATGATTTTCCAGCTTTATGGTAATAATACCGCTTTTACTACATTTCCTTTTGCAGTTTCTTCAAATACATATTCCCATTTTTCCAGAGGCTCTTTGTGGCTAATTAGACTATTTAAATCAAGTGCTTTTCTATCCAGCATTGATATAACCCAGTTCCAGCTAAGTGGAGATGAACTGAATGTACATACTAAATCCAATGCTTTTATAACTGCTTTTTTCCATTCAACTTGGATTTTTTCAGGTCCAGGGATCCCTATAACGCACATTCTCCCTTGTTTTCTAAGCATATTTATTCCGGAATTAATACCGCCTGCAGATCCTGAGCACTCAACAACTAAGTCCGCTCCAAGACCATTTGTCAGTTTATCTATTATTGCTAAAGGGTCTTCTTCAGATGCATTTATTACATAGTCACATCCTAATTTTTCAGCAATTTGTAATCTTTTTTTATCGGCTTCCATACCTATTATAGCTACTTTTCTTGCCCCGTAAATTTTTGCCATTTGCATAGCTAATAATCCTATTGAACCTGGTCCTATAACTACAACAAAGTCTTCCGGTTCAATCTTGGTTCTTTGCAAAAAGCTGTGGGCTACAATAGCTGCCGGTTCAATAACAGCCGCCTCTTCAAATGATATATTATCGGTTAACTTGTGTACTAAATTGGCCGGCATATTTATATATTCGGCATAAATACCATTAATATGAGTTCCCGGAGCTTTTTTGTCTAAGCAAATTTGAGGGTTTCCGGTTTTGCAATATCGACAAGTTCCGCAACTTTCAACGCTAAGTTCACTAATTACACGGTCACCAATATTAAAATTTGTTACATTTTTGCCAACTTCGGCTATAACGCCGCTAAATTCATGTCCAATAATCAAGGGGGGCACAGTGTCGTACTCATCAGTATAAATATGATAGTCCGTACCACATACACCGATTGCTTTAACATTGATTAATACTTCATCATCCATGCATTTAGGTATATCTACATCAAGAAGTTCAATATTATTGTAACCTCTTTGTGTTTTTACTACTGCCTTCATTTTATTATCCATTTTATATTTCCCTTCAATATACTAACCAAATTTACATAAACATTGTCATCTATTCCTTCTTATTAACCACCATAACCATTCAATCGCGGTAAAAACAATGATATTTGAGGAAATACCGTAACTAAAGCTAATGCAATCAACATACATAGGAAGAATGGAATAACTCCTTTAGAAACCTCTTCCAAGGAAGAATTCGATATTCCACAAGCAACAAATAGGTTTACTCCTAAAGGCGGTGTAATAAACCCTATTGCCAAGTTTGTAACCATTACAATACCAAAATGTATAGGATCAATACCTATTGCTAAAGCTACCGGTAGTAATATGGGAGCTAGAATGATTATTGCAGCTGTTGTATCCATAAAACATCCAACAAATAACAATAATATATTTATTAATAAGAATACAACCATAGGGTTGCTGGAAAAAGCAGCTATTGCTTCAGCTACCATTACTGGAATTCTTTCTATAGTCAGTATTCTCCCAAATGTTGTAGCAGTACCTACTATAATCATAACAGTTGCCGTTGTTAATGCAGAATCTGCTAAAACTTGAGGAAGTTCCGATATCTTAAGGTCTTTATGCACAAAAACACCTATTACGAAACCGTATATTACTGCAACGGCTGCTGCTTCAGTCGGTGTAAATATACCGCCGTAAATTCCTCCTAATATAATAACCGGTACTAATAAGGACCACTTGGCATCAGAAACAGCTTGTAATTTTTCTTTTGCAGTATATTTTTTTGAATCACCTTTATAACCAGCTTTTTTAGAAGCTAAAAAACTGTAAGCTATTAAGATAAGTCCTATAAGTATACCCGGTATAAAACCAGCCAAAAACATTGTACTGATTGATACTCCTGTTGAGATACCGTACATAACCATTGGTATACTTGGAGGAATGATTACTCCGATACTTCCCGCAGTTGCATTTAGTCCGCTGGCGAAATTTTTCTTGTAACCTTTTTCAACCATAGCTGGAATCATTATTCCACCAATTGCTGCCACTGTTGCAGGACCGGAACCGGAAATTGCCGCAAAGAACATACATACAATAACTGTTACGATGGCAAGTCCGCCTGTGTATCTGCCTACAAATACATTTGCAACATTTATTAGTCTATTCGATATTCCACCCTTACCCATTAAATCTCCGGCAAGGACAAAGAAGGGTATAGCCATTAAAGGAAATGAGTCCATAGCTGTTACAAGGCTTTGCGACATATAAGAAACATTCAATCCTCCGGCGTAAAGAATTGTAACAATTGAAGCAAGACCTAAAGCAATCCCTACAGGTGTATTTAAAATTAGGAATAAAACAAAGGAACCAAATAATACAAAAGTTGTCACTAGATTTCATCTCCTTTCATGGATTCTTCATCATCTGATTTTAACTGTCTGATTATACTTTGCACAAGTCTTAAACAAACCATGGCAAAACCAAAAAGTGGTGCTAAATACAGTATACCCATAGGGATTCCCACCGCTGGAGAGGACTGACCACTTTTAAAAATAGATGCGCTTGTTCCTATAGAATTCACAACAATTATTGCCGCGAACGCAAAGAATAAAATATCTCCTATTATTGACACATACTTTCTAAACTTCTTAGGAAACAAATACATTGCTGCATCTACTTTGATATGTCTGTCAGCTTTTACCCCATAGCTAATTCCAATATATGTAAGCCAAACAAACATATATCTTGCTATTTCCTCAGACCATGAAAGAGAAGATTCTAAAACATACCTCATAAATACTTGTATACCTATTATTACACTTGCTGTGCCTAATAGTATAACAACAAAAATTTTCTCCAGATTTTCATCTAGATATTTAATAAAATTCATGTGTAACTACTCCTTTCCTTCTGTAAGCTATAAAGGGAGAATAATCCATATAAATAGAGGATAATCCCCATGATAAAGGGGGGGATTATCCCCCGCTTTTTTAAATTAATAACCTGCTGCTTCTGTGAAAAGATTAACCATATCTTCTCCTGCTTTTGTTTTAACTAAATCTAAAACCGGAGCCATCTTGTCTCTGAATGCTTGTAATTCTGCATCCGTTAATTCAATTATTTCATTTGTTTCCTTCATTAATCCTATAAATTCTGTTTCATTTTCTTCAGCAGCCTTTCTTTGTAAATCAGTTGCATCTTTAATTGATTGTACTATAATATCCTGATATTCTGCTGGCAAGCTATTAAAGAAGTCTTCGTTAATCATAGGAATATATGCAGAATAAATATGGTTTGTTTTAGTTATATATTTTTGAACTTCATGGAATTTAGTTGCATAAATAAGTTCAAATGGATTTTCCTGAGCATCAACTGTTTTTTGCTGAAGTGCTGTATATAATTCTCCAAAAGCCATTGGGGTAGGATTAGCGCCTAACAACTTCCATGCTTCCATATGAATTTCATTTTCCATTGTTCTTATTTTAATACCTTGTAGATCTTCAGGTGATCTTACAGGTAATTTACTGTTAGTGAAATTCCTGAATCCGTTTTCCCAATAAGCAAGTCCTTTAATATCATACTCTGATAATGTATCAAGCAATTTTTGACCTGCTGGTCCATCGCATACTTCATATACAGTTGCTCTGTCGCTAAACAAGAAAGGTATGTCCAAAACATAGAATGCAGGGTCAAAAGCAGCCAATGGTGCTGTTGAAGGAGCAGTCATTTGTATGTTACCCAATTGAACAGCTTCGATTAACTCTCTGTCTCCACCCAATTGTTGATTCGGGAATATTTCTACTTTAATTTTTCCTTCAGATCTTTCTTCAACTAATCTTTTAAACTCTACAAAGCCTTTGTGTAAAGCAGTCGTTTCAGCTGTTCCGTGTCCTGCTTTAATTGTGTAAGTAGTTTCATTGCCACCTGAAGCATCTTTAGCATCATTAGAACATCCGGCAAAAATGCTTAAACATAATACAATTACTAATAATAAAGCAATTTTTCTTTTCATAATTCTCTCCTTGTTCGTTGTATTTTGCTTTTTTGTTTTATTTCTAATACTAGTATAAAACTAGTTATTAGCTATAATAAAAAATTAATTCATATGTAGTCCGCCATTAACATCAAGATTAACACCTGTTAAGTATCTCGCATAGTCAGAACACAAGAATAATATTACATCCGATACTTCTTCAGCAGTACCTTTCCTTCCTAAGGGGACAAGGTTTACATCTTGATTAAGAGTTTTTGTCATTTCTGTATCAATGAATCCAGGTGAAACAGTATTAACATTTATTCCATATGGCGCTGCACTTTTGGCCAAAGATTTTGATAAACCTATTACACCTGCCTTAGCTGCTACATAATTTGCTCCTACGACAATACCGCCAACTTCTCCTGCAACTGAACCAATATTTACTATCTTACCAAATCTATTTTTCTTCATTACATCAAGTACAGCTTGACTCATAAAAAAAGTGCCCTTTAAGTCTATGTCCAACATTAAATCCCAGTCGAATTCTGTCAAATCTTCAACTTTTACTACTTGAGTAATTCCTGCACAATTTATTAAAATGTCAATTTTTGAATATTTCTTTTCTATTAAATCTACAAGCTCTCTTATTTGTGCAACGTTTGCAATGTCTAATGCAAAACCTTCTGCAACACCTCCCGCTGCCATTATTTCTTCTGCTACAGCCTTTGCCCCGTCCTCATTTTTGTCAAGAATTATCACTGTTGCTCCTCTTTTTGCTAAGCCTAAGCAACATGACTTACCGATACCGGCTGCACCACCTGTTACTACGGCTACTTGGTTATTAAAGTTCAATTTCATACCTCCTACGTCCAAACGTTTTCTGTTAAAAATTTATTACAAAAGTAGTATACTATAATACCACAAAAAAATCAACTTCATTTTTGTGTTTTTTTAAATAAAGTAACTAATAGCATGCCTTTCTATATTATGGATGCTATTAGTTTGTAAACGATTTCTTTCAAGGGTTTGAGTATTATTATTGATCTTAGATATCAAGATTTGTGTTAAACCTTTCCAAATATAGCCCCGTAGGCGTACCCATATGTTTCTCTAATGAGTTAAAACTTCCTATCTCATCACCTTTTTCCAGTGCTTCAACTATGTTTCTATGTTCCTCAATTGTACGATGCATCACAGATTTGTAATAAGAACGAGCAAGAAATCTAATAGTATTAACATAACTGTTGAATGTTGAATTAAAAACTTCATTATCTGCAAATTCTACGATAGTTTTATGAAACTGCAAATCAGCTTCCAAAAACTCATTTATTTTTATCTCTTCCTTCTTCTCGCATTGTTCACCGCTGTTTAATATTATTTTATGCTTTTCATATATATTGCTTAATTCTGCTAAGATCTTCTTTAATTGATTAATTACGGCAACTCCTTCTTTTGTGTTGTGTTTTCTTGCAATATAACGACAACAATATCCTTCCATGGCACATCTTAATTGATAGGTTTGTATTATATCATTCATAGTAACTTCATGAAGTTTAAATCCCTTATAAGGTATTATATCTATATAATTATCATGATTTAATCTTTGAAGAGCTGCCCTTACAGGAGATCTCGATATTCCCAATTCCTGAGCTATTTTTTCTTCAGAGTATATTTCATCATTACTAAGTTCCTCGTTCATTATTTTTTCCATTAAATAGTCATACGCTATTTCCTGTAAATTTTTATTAATATACATTAGCTCACCCCCTTTATTACTAAAATACTACTATATCAGTAGTAGTAATGTCAATAGTTTTTTAATATAGGAATTTGGCACCCCTTTTATCTAAATATATTGCTACAGTACAATTCCAACCCTATTTCTTGCTATTAAGCTTTCTTTTGTAACTTCACAGTCTAGGGCCAAGACATATACACCCTTTTTTACCATGCTCTTTAATGTTTCCCCAAATATCCTATGAGTTTTATAATTAGGCGTAAAATACAATACATCCTTCATCTGTATTATAAAACATACATAAGCTTCATAACCTTCATCTATACATTCACCAAGTTCTTTTAAATGCTTCACTCCTCTTTCCGTTGGTGCATCTGGAAACATGGCTACACCATTTTCTTCTAAGGTTACACCTTTGACTTCCACAAAATTTTTCTTGCCATCAGCTTCAACATAAAAATCAAAACGAGAATTATTATACTTACTTTCTGTCTCTAATGCAGTAATATTTTGAAACAGTCCTCCATTTAATAAATATTCCTGAAACACTTTATTAGGAGCCTGACTGTCAATATTAATTAGTCTTTCACCCTTGTATACAGAAATTAAACTATACTTTGTTTTACGATTTTTGTTATTAGATTCCTGGACATAAATCTCTGCACCTTTTACTAATAATTCCTTGCATCGTCCCGTATTTTTAACATGGCATTTTTCAATTTTACCGTCAATTTCTATATTTGCAATAAATCTATTAGGTCTGTCTATAAACTTTGCTTTTCTTATGTTGTCATAAATCATTATATTTTTTTACTCCATATATTATATAGTATTACATAGACTACTGTCC
>CZCB01005735.1_pt1 | contig 12862 bp, 11 predicted proteins | sample 591991 | NCBI WGS metagenome assembly CZCB01 (sample SAMEA3556809, study PRJEB10932) | anaerobic digester metagenome | reverse complement strand
ATATATTCATATAGAGAAACAAACAAAGGAATTATGCTATAATATGAGAAAGTGAAAAATAAAGAGGATATTTTTAACTATAGTTTACTTTGAAAGGAGAGACTGTGAAAAAATTTGAGGGAATAAATTTCTGTGTAACAGAATACCAAGGTGTTAGTGATTTGTAGGCTGATATATGAAAATTAATATATAGGCAAGGGGTTTAATGAATATGGAAAAGGGGAAAAATTATAAAAAGAAATTACTCATAATATTATGTATAGTGATAGCCGCAGTAAGTAGCATTGTTTTCTGTGCATATAATATATTAGATAAAATAAATCATGTGCCATTAATGCAAGATACTGAAGGGACAAATGAAGGTAATACAAAGGGTACAGAGATGACAGCAGAGGAACTTGGAGTGTCGAAAGATATTCCTAAATATGAAGAAACAGGTATAATAAATGTACTTTTATTTGGGTTAGATAGCAGAGAAGAAGGCGAAAGAACCCGTTCTGATGTCATTATGATAGCTACATTGGATGGGAAACATAAAAAGATAAAACTTACATCGCTTATGCGGGATACATATGTATATATTCCAGGTAGGGGAGAAAATAGAATAAATGCAGCATATGCATTTGGTGGTCCAGCCCTTGCCATTCGTACTGTGAATGAGAACTATAATATGGATATACAAAAGTATGTGACGGTTGATTTCTTTAGTTTGGAGAGAATAATAGATGAATTAGGTGGGGTGAATATATACATAAAAGATAATGAGGTCAAGCATTTAAATCACTTAATACAGAGCTTAAATAATCTTAATAAAGGAAGTGAGCCCTCATCTCTTATAGATGGTCCGGGAATTCATAGGTTAAATGGCAGACAAGCTGTTGCATATACTCGAATACGTAGTGTTGGACATTCAGATTTTGAACGTACTGATAGGCAGAGAACTGTATTAAAAAATCTTGTAAAAAAAGTTTCTAATATAGACATATGGGAGATTCCATCAATATTATCCAATATATTTCCAGAGGTTCAAACCAACTTTACTAAAAATGAGATATTGAAATATGGATATACGGCGTTAGAAAGTGCAAAAAACGGAATAGAAGAACTTAGGCTCCCATATGAGAACACATATGAAGATCAGATCATAAGAGATATGGCTGTATTAGTAGCTGATATGGAGAAAAATAGAGAAATATTACATAAGTTTATATATGAAGAGGATTTTGATATAGTAGAAGAAGATTCTAATATTGAAGATTCTAATATTCATGAAGAAAATATTAATGTGTGGGAATAATTAGATCATTCATTAGTTGCATATGCTATAAAATACTATTTTGCTTAATATTGGAAAAACTTTTCTTATTTTTAAAAGTATGCTACAATGATGTTAGTCAATGCCATATTTGCATAAAAAGGAAGTTCAAAGCTCTATAATTGCTGTTGATTCTATATAAAAATAATGTATAATAGTGTAGTAATTATCTATAAAAAATAGTAAGAGAAGGGAGTGTGGCAGAGGCAAAAGGAATTTTTAAATATTGTGGTAATAACCGTATGAATAATATGTCTTAACATAAGAGATTATACGTCGATATGGAATGTTAGACATTTTTATAAGATTATAAATAGCGATAAAAAGTTGCCGTACGTTATGAAAGTGGACGGGCTTTTAAGTTTATATTAGATTAAAATACTAAATATTTGAGTTGATTTAGATATATTGTATATGCTTCAAAGTAGAAGAGTTAGATGAGAGATAGTTTATATATCTATAAAATCCAAAAAGGCATCTAGTATTTCGGCCTAGATGATATTTTAGGAGATAATAGCGTACTTTTTAATGGGGACAAGGTAGAGCCATGTCTTCGTATATGTATGTAATAATAAAGAAGATTATTAACTTACAAAGTCTATGTTTATAATCTTTAGGTGAGAGTATGTATTATATATTATGATATTGGGAGAATGTGAAATGAAGAAAAATAATAAAGTTATAACCACGATGATTCTCGTCATCTGGGATATAGCCGTGGCAATATTTTCTATATATACTGCAGCATCCTATGTCTTTGGTAAGACAAAGGGGACAGGAATATCATTATTTGGTTATTATTCTATATTATCAGCGATATTGTTAGTTACTTTCAGTGCATTATTTAAATGTTACAATTATATATTACGCCATATAGGTGCAAATGAATTAATACGTCAGTTTTTTGCTGTATTTACATCTTCAGTAGTTTTGACGTTGATAATTAAATTTGATAGACGTTTAGCTTTTGGGATGGCATTGGAGATAGCTGCACTTACGGGTGCAATGCAGCTTATGCTTACTGTGTTGGCAAGAATATTCCCTAAGGCGACTAGATGGTGTATAGCTATTTGGAAAAAACGCTATATGGCAAGTGATAATATAAAAAAAGTAATAATAATTGGCGCCGGCGATGCAGGTACCTATCTTGCAAAAAAATTGCAGTCCGATATAGATGATAACCGTTTACCAGTTGCATTTATAGACGACGATCCATCTATGTGGGGCAAAACCATATCTGGTATACCAGTTTTTGGTGGACGAGATAAGATAAAAGATGCAGCTGAAGAATATAATGCAGATGAGATTATAATAGCTATACCAAGTGCAGACAGGCAGACTATGAAGGAATTTTATGAGCTATGCAATGATACTAAATGTGCTTTAAAGCGCTATGGGAATCTCATGGATATAAATGAACAAGGTCTAGATAAAATAACTATAGATGATATACAGTTAGAAGATCTATTGGGTAGGGATGTTGTAGAGCTTGATCTTGGAGTGATAAATACTTTTATACAAGGAAAGGTCGTATTAGTCACTGGAGGAGCAGGTTCAATAGGGTCTGAAATTTGCAGACAAGTACTGCAATATGGGGCAAAACATCTTATAATATTTGATATACATGAAAATGGTCTATTTGAGATTGATAGGGAATTGTCATTAAAATATGGAGATACTGATCTCTACACTTTAGCATTGGGCTCTATTAGAGATATTGATAGGGTAGAGGAGATATTTGAAGAATACAGACCAGATATTGTATTTCATGCAGCAGCCCACAAACATGTACCTATGATGGAATGGAATCCTAAGGAAGCGATAAAGAACAATGTATTCGGTACTATGAATGTAGCAAGGATGTCAGATAGATATGGTGCACAAAAATTCATACTCATATCTACTGACAAGGCAGTTAATCCCACTAATATAATGGGGGCTTCAAAGCGTATAGCGGAGATGTTTATTCAGACATTCAATGAAAGTTCAAATACGGAATTTGCAGCAGTGCGTTTTGGAAATGTCTTAGGTAGTAATGGGAGCGTAATACCCACATTTAAAAAGCAAATTGAGATGGGAGGACCTGTTACAGTTACCCACAGGGATATAGAGAGGTATTTTATGACCATACCTGAGGCAGTACAGTTGGTACTTGAAGCAGGTGCAATGGCAAAAGGTGGAGAGATTTTTGTTCTAGATATGGGCGAACCGATAAAAATATATGACCTTGCATGCACATTAATAAGATTGGCTGGGCTTGAACCGCATAGGGATATAAAGATAGAGTTTACTGGGCTTAGACCAGGTGAGAAGATGTATGAGGAGATAAATTTTTCAAATGAAGAGGTAGCCAAGACAGCTAATAATAAGATATATGTAATGCAGGCCAATGGATATGATCCTAATTTATTATTTGAGGAGATAGACAAGTTTCAAATATTGTTAAAATCTAAAGATATAGAAGAACTATATAGACAGGTAAAAAAGCTTGTACCTACTTTTAACTATAAGATATGTGATGAAAATATCCATTGTGGGAAAAGACGAATATATAAAAAGGAATCGACTTATGAAACAGGTGCTGTATAAATATATATGTTAGTTTTAATTTATAATATATAAGTAATGCAAAGCTAAATGTTACATTGTAATATAATATGAAACATTAAATCTTCAAAAGAATATTTGATATAAAATGGGATATATTGAATAAATAATAAAATGAACCTTCTGGAGGTTATATTTGAATGTATGAAAAATATATAAAGAGAATATTAGATTTTATTTTTGCGATAATGTTATTGATAGTTTTAATGCCTATAATGCTGGTTGTATCTATAGCAATAAAGATTGAAGATCCGAAAGGTCCCATTTTATTCAAGCAAGAGCGTCCTGGTAAAGATGGAAAGATATTTAAGGTTTATAAGTTCAGGACAATGATTACTGAAACTAAACGTAATGGGAAGGAACTTTCAGATATGGAACGAATAACAAAGGTTGGAGCATTTTTACGTAAGACAAGTATAGATGAGCTTCCTCAACTTTTTAATATAATTCGAGGAGAAATGAGTTTCATTGGTCCTAGACCTTTGTTGCCGCAATATCTTGAATATTATACGCCTGAACAGATGAGAAGACATGAAGTAAAACCTGGGATATCAGGTTGGGCACAAGTTAATGGTAGAAATGCAATTAGTTGGGAGGAAAAATTCGAGTTAGATGTTTGGTATGTAGATAATCAGTCATTTCTTCTGGACTTGAAAATTTTTTGCATGACAATTTATAATGTAATTAGTGGAAAAGGTATAAACAACTCACAATGTGAAACAATGCCTTTTTTTAAAGGTGAATCAAAGAGTGTTTAGGAGGGAGTGAAAAGCAATTAATATACTTATTACAAGTGCAGGTAGAAGAGTAGAATTAGTTCAGTTATTTATAGACGAAAGAAATAAACAAAATAGTGATGGAAAAATAATTTGTGCAGATATGAATGATTTAGCCCCTGCTTTATATTTTGCAGATACGTTTTATGTTGTACCTCCTATAAGAAATGAGAATTATATTTCAACTTTACTTGATATATGCGAAAAAGAACAAATAAGATTATTGGTTCCTACAATTGATACAGAATTAGAAAAATTAGCAATAAATGTTGAAGAGTTTAAAAAAATTGGAACTACAGTACTTATATCTGACAAAGAATTTATTTCTATAACTAATGATAAGAGAAAAACTTATAAAATGTTCAAAAAGATTGGTGTAAAAACTCCTGAAAGTTTTTGGGAAGGGAAAGCCTATAGAGGAACATTTCCTTGTTTTATTAAACCCATATCAGGAAGTTCCTCAATTAATGCATTTAAGGTTAATAATAAAAAAGAATTAATATTTTTTAAGTACTATATAGGAGATTATATTATTCAGGAATTAATTGAAGGTCAAGAATATACCATAGATGTTTTTTGTGATTTTTCAGGAAATCCAATCTATATTACTCCTCGTTTAAGAATTGCAACACGAAGCGGTGAAGTAGCAAAAGCTAAAATTGAAAATGATAAGAAATTAATAGAAGATGTAAAAAAGATAATTGCTTATGCAAAGCCTAAAGGACCAGTAACTATCCAAGCAATAAAAAGTGTATTAGATAATGAATTTTATTTTATTGAAATAAATGCACGATTTGGTGGTGGGAGCCCACTAAGTATGAAAGCAGGAGCCAATTCTATTGAAGCATTGTATGAGTTGTTAGATGGCAAGAAACTTCAATTTAAGCAAAATGCAGCAAGACCCAATTATATTTTTTTAAGATTTGATCAAAGTATTGCCCTATATGAAGGAGATGATGGCAATTACCAAAAAATATAAAGCAGTTATATTTGATTTGGACGATACTTTGTATCCAGAAAAAGATTATATTATAAGTGGATTTAAAACAGTATCCCAATATATTGAAAATAAAACAAACTTAGATTTTGAAGAAATATTTGCCACACTTTTGGAGTTATTTGACAAAGATAGAAAGAGAGTCTTTAATAGATTGCTAGAGGTCTATGATATATATGAAGTTTCTTTATTGCAAAAGAGTATAGAATTATATAGAGAACACTATCCAGATATTAGTTTACCATTGGAGACGCTTGAGATCTTAAATTGGCTTAAAGACAATGGTTTTAAAATAGGCATTATAACAGATGGAAGGCCTGAAGGACAATGGAATAAAATAAAGGCTTTGGGATTGCAAGAATATTGTGATGCCATAATTATAACTGATGAATTAGGGGGAGTTGAATTCAGAAAACCAAATGCAAAAGGATATGAAAAAATGTTAAAAATTCTCAATATAAAATCTGAAGAAGCGCTTTATGTAGGAGATAATATAGCTAAGGATTTTGTTACGGCTAATAGGCTTGGTATTACAACAGTTATGTATAAAAATGAAATAGGTTTATATTCATCTAGTATCAATGATAAGTCTTATATGCCTAAATACATAATTAGTTCACTTAATGATTTAAAAAAAATATTAATATAGATAGTGAATAATAGATGATATTATAGTTATTTTTGGAAGTTCTAAGATTAAGAATTGTTTATTTTTTTAATTTTTGTCGTTGTTATATATTTTAGTATAAAAGATATAAACATAATGCTATAAATTGGAAGAGCAAAATATTGAAAGATATGAGAGGTTAAGAAATGCCTAGATGTGAAAACAGTATAGATAAAGTCCAAAGAAGAGGATTAAAAATATTGTTAGAAATAGATCGTATATGTAAAAAACACGGAATAACGTATTTTTTGGAATCAGGAACATTATTAGGGGCTGTCAGACATGGAGGGTTTATTCCATGGGATGACGATATTGATATATCAATGCTTAGAGACGATTATGAGAGATTTATACAAGTTGCAACAGAGGAACTTCCAAAGCAATATTTTGTTCAAACAAATGAAAGCGATTCATATTATCCATTTGGGTTTGCAAAAATTATAGATACAAAAACAAAATTAATAAACGACAAAAAAAACAAATTTAGAGAGGGACTGTGTGTAGATGTATTCCCTATTGACAATGCACATGATAATAAATATATTCATAAATTAAATATATTTATAATAAAAATTATCCAAGGATTGACTAAAAGCAAGGTAACTTTAGATATGAAAAATTATGATAATTTTTTTATTAAAAGTGCAATAAAAATAGCTTCATTAGCAGGAAAACTTTTTTCTACTAGATTTCTATTAAAATTACAAAAGAAAGTGGCTACTTCAAATAATGATAAAAAGACAAAATATAAATGTATTTTTTCTTATCCATTTAGTTATTTGGATAACCTATATCCAAGTAGTGCTTATGAAGATATTGAAGAACTAAATTTTGAAGGATATATGTTTCCTGCACCTAAAGGTTGGAATGAGATATTAACAATTCAATATGATGATTATATGACTCTTCCTCCTTTGGAGCAAAGAAAACCAACGCATAGATTGGAACATATAAAATTTTTAGATGAAGAGTGAAAAAGTATATAAATTATATCTTTTAATATTCATACAAACTTCAAATATGTTCTTTGTGATTATATGACAATCGTTACAATGAGATTACCTGTAAAAGGAAGGAGTTTCTATTTAAGTATGTCTGTATATCATTATAATATATTAGGAATGGATATTAAAAAAATTCAAAAAGCGCAAGTAGAAATTTTACTAGAAGTAGATAGAATATGCAAAAAATATGATATTAAGTATTTATTATTTGCAGGTTCACTTTTAGGAACAGTCAGGCATAAGGGGTTTATTCCATGGGATGACGATATAGATATATGCTTACTAAGAGAGGATTATAATAAATTTATAGAGGCTTGTAAAATGGATTTAGATCCAAAATATTTTTTACAAACTTATGAAACAGATAAAAATTATATTAGGCAGTATGCAAAAATAAGAAAGAATAACACTTTATTTGTACAAGATAATTTATCTGAGATTCAGATACATCATGGTATATTTATAGATATATTTCCAATGGATAATGTATTACCAAATACTTTTCGTGGTATGTTTCAACAAAAGCTAATGTGGATTGTAGGAATAATAAATTTGAGTAGAGTGAAAAAAATATGCTTAAATGTTAAAAATCCTGTGGAGAAGTTTCTCATGCTAGTTTGTCATTATATTACAAAAATTATTCCCAAAAATTGGACGGATAAATTGCAAACCCAAATTGCTTGTATGTTTCAAAACCAAGAAACGAAATATGTTTCACATTTAACCGGTGGTGCTGCTAAAAGAAAGTATATTAAATACATGGTTAAAAGAGATATTTTTCACAATACCATAGACGGTGAATTTGAAGGGTATGTTTTTCCTATTCCTAAAGATTATGATTTTATTTTATCGAAAATTTATGGTGATTATATGACACTGCCGCCTATAGAAGAGAGAAAATCACATCATGGAATCATAAAGGTGGATTTAGATACAACTAATAGCCAATTTAAAGATGTATGTAAAGAGAAAACAGCAGGAGATGTGAGATGATGTATATATTAGATTTTGTATTTCAACTTAGCGATATGGGTGTTAGCTTTTATACAGGGGTTCCGGATTCCCAGTTAAAACCTCTGTGTAATTATTTAATGGATGAATATAGTATATCAGATAATCATATAATAGCCGCCAACGAAGGTAATGCTGTTGCATTAGCAGCCGGACATTATTTATCTACGGGTAATATTCCATGTGTTTATCTTCAAAATAGTGGACTTGGTAATATAATCAATCCAGTAGCCTCTTTGTTAAATGATAGGGTCTATGGTATACCTTGTATATTTGTTGTGGGCTGGAGGGGAGAACCAGGTCTAAAGGATGAACCGCAACATGATTTTCAAGGTGAAATTACATTAAAGTTATTGGATGTAATGGATATAGCCTATATGGTAATAGATAAAGATACAAATATAGAAGAACTTCAACATAAGAAATCTGATTTCAAAGTTTTACTTGGTGCTGGTAAGAGTGTTGCTTTTGTTATTAAAAAGGGCGGATTAACGTATGAAAAGAAGGTGTATTATAAAAATAAGCATACATTACTGCGTGAACAAATTATTGAGCGTATAGTTGATGTGGCCAATGAGGATATTATTGTATCTACTACAGGGAAAACATCACGTGAACTCTTTGAGATAAGGGAAAGCAAAGGACAATCTCATAAATATGATTTTTTAACTGTAGGTTCTATGGGACATAGTTCTTCTATTGCACTAGGTATTGCACTTAATAAGCCCAATAAGAGGGTATGGTGCATAGATGGAGATGGTGCACTGTTAATGCATATGGGCTCAATGGCTATAATAGCTACTAAATCGCCTAAAAATTATGTCCATGTTGTTATTAATAATAGTGCTCATGAGTCGGTAGGAGGTATGCCGACAGTAGCCGATAAGATGGATTTAGTACAAATTGCATTGGGTTGTGGTTATAGATATGCATATTCAGTGGATAAGCTTGACGAGTTAAATTGTGTGCTAGAAAAGTTAGATGAAGGTCCTGTGTTTATTGAAGTCAAATCTGCTATAGGTTCAAGAGCTGATCTTGGAAGACCTACTACAACACCTGCAGAAAACAAAGAAGCTTTTATGTCTTATTTGAAGGAGTGTGATTGAGTGAAGGCTTTGATTTTAAACTCGGGGATGGGTACAAGGATGGGGGATTTAACATCCGAACATCCCAAGTGTATGACGAAAATTTCAGAAGATGATACGATTATTAGTTATCAGCTTAAACTTTTAGAACAGTGTGGAATAAATGATATTGTAATTACAACAGGTTTCTTTGATGAAGTATTAGTAGATTACTGTAAATCATTAGATCTTAGGTTAAAATATAGTTTTGTAAAGAATCCTCTATATGCTAGGACGAATTATATATATTCTATCTATCTGGCAAGAGCACAACTAGAAGGTGATATTGTGCTTATGCATGGTGACTTGGTATTTGAGACAGGAGTTTTAAAAGATATTTTAAAGCAAGGACATAGCTGTATGACTGTAAGTTCGATTTTACCATTACCTCCTAAAGATTTTAAAGCAGTTATCAAAAATGGATTGATAAGAAAAATAGGAATTGAATTTTTTGAACATGCGATGGCAGCCCAACCGTTATATAAGCTAAACGAGACTGATTGGACTATATGGCTTAAAAAAATTATTGAATTTTGTGAGGAAGGTCAAGTATCGTGTTATGCGGAGAATGCTTTCAATGAAGTATCTGACGACTGCCATATTTACCCTATGGATTTTAAGGACAAACTTTGTAGTGAGGTAGATACGCCAGAGGATTTGAAAATTGTTAAGAGACAAATTGCTCTATTATAATCTAATTCAAATACTAACAGTAGAAAAAATGATTAAAATGTCCAAATTGTAACGATTTATAGTTTAATCGCTAGATTTTTTATGATATGTTGAAACTAGGAATAATTTTAGGAGGAAGATAAAAAGTGAAGAAGACAGTATATATGAGTTTTAGTACAGATGTTATCCATGGAGGTCACACAGAAATCATTAAGAAAGCAGCAGAACTTGGAGAATTAACAATCGGCGTTTTAACAGATGAAGTTGTGGCTAGTTATAGGCGTTTTCCTATACTTAAATACGATGAAAGGGTCAAGCTTATAGAGAGTATAAAAGGAGTAAAAAGAGTTATTCCACAGACAACTTTAAGCTATGCAGAAAATATTCGCAAACTAAAGCCAGATTACGTAGTTCATGGTGATGATTGGGTAACGGGTTTTCAGCGTCCAATTAGGGAAGAGGTAATAGAGCTTCTAAATGAATATGGTGGTAAACTTGTTGAGTTTCCATATTCCCATTTAGAGGAATACGATGCTCTGGAGCGCAGACAGCGAGAACATCTTTTTATGCCAGATATTCGGCGTAGGAGACTTAAAGATTTACTTGCAATGAAACCATTGGTGAGGGTACTTGAAGCTCATAATGGTATAACAGGATTGATCGTAGAAGAGACGACTGTTGTACAAGATGGTGAAACACGTCAATTTGATGCTATGTGGGTTTCGAGTTTATGTGATTCTACTGCGAAGGGAAAACCAGATATTGAATTACTTGATATATCAGCTCGTTTGCAGACAGTGGATGAAATTATGGATGTAACTACTAAACCGATTATTTTTGATGCAGATACTGGCGGATTGACAGAACATTTTGTATATAATATTCGTACTTTAGAACGTATGGGTATTTCTGCTGTTATAGTGGAGGATAAGACAGGTCTTAAGAGAAATTCTTTATTTGGGACTGAGGTTTCTCAAACCCAAGATAGCATAGAAAATTTCTGTGCTAAATTGTCAGCAGGGAAAGCAGCTTTAAGGACAAATGATTTTTTACTCATTGCCAGGATTGAAAGCTTAATATTGGAAAAAGGTATGGAAGATGCTTTAGAAAGAGCATTTGCATATGTTGATGCTGGAGCTACAGGCATTATGATTCATTCAAGAAAAAAAGATCCGGCTGAGATATTTGAGTTTTGTGAAAAGTTTAGGAGGAAAGACCCTGCAACTCCACTTGTAGTGGTGCCAACCTCTTTTAATTCTGTAACTGAAGAAGAGTTTGAAAAACGTGGGGTTAATATAGTAATTTATGCAAACCATCTAACAAGAAGCGCTTTTCCGGCGATGCAAAACGTAGCAAAGAGCATACTTAAGAATCATCGCGCTAAAGAGGCAGATGAGATGTGTATGCCTATAAAAGAGATATTGACGCTGATACCTGAGGAGTAAGATAGGAGGTAGAAGATATGAACTATAAGCCATTTTGCGAAACAGAGATTTTGTTTACAACTAAAGAAGGTATGGAAAATAAATTAAGCTCAATGGATGTAAAAAATATAGTATTGGTGATGAGCGAGTCTTCAGCTCGTCGTTGGAATATGGATAATTTTATTAATGGATTGAAAAGAAAATGTGAATCTAAGCTAAAAGGTAATTTTATATGGATTAAATCTATAGCCACTAATCCAACACAAAGGGATATATTCGATGCATTAAAACAGATAGGAAATACTCCTATAGATGCCATATTTGTATTCGGTGGTGGTAGTGCAATTGATCTTGCTAAGGGAATTAGTGCTTTTTATAATTCAAATTATAGTACAGATGAAATTACCCAAAGCATAAAGAGTAAGAGCTATAGAGATAAATTAGAGTTCGCAGATATAATTGCTATTCCTTCTACAGCAGGAACAGGCTCTGAAGTCACACAATGGGCTACAATTTGGGATAAAGATAAGAATGGCAAATTTTCTATAGATGCTCCTGAATTAAAACCTAAATTAGCAATAATTGTTCCAGAATTAACATTGACGCTTCCAATTGATCTAACACTTTCGACGGGATTGGATGCTATGAGCCATGCAATGGAGGCATATTGGTCGAAATATACAACGCCATTGGTGCAAGATTTAGCATATCGTGCTATAGAATTAATTGTAGGGAACTTAAAAAGGGCAGTGATGGAGCCACAAAATTTGGTAGTCCGTGAAAGATTGTGTAGAGCTTCTCTATTGGCAGGATTAGCATTTTCACAAACTCGAACAACAGCTTGCCATTCTATATCCTATCCATTAACTATGTTATATAATATTCCCCATGGTTTTGCTGTAGCACTTACATTAGAGGCAGTAGCTAGGATTAATAGGGGCAACTTTCCAAATGACAATGACTTATTCAAGTTCTTTGAGCCAGAAACTAAAGACCCCAATATAGATATAGAATCTAGTACTGGAATTATGGAATGGATTGATGATACCTGTGAAGGAGTAACTCAACTAAGACTTTCTAAATTTGGAATTACAGAAGAAGATATTCCTAATATAGTTGATAGAGCTTTTACAGGTGGAAGGATGGATAATAATCCAGTAGACTTGAGTAAAAAAGATGTAGAGAAAATTCTTATGTCTGTTTTGGAATGAGATTGATAAATAAACTAGCATAGTTATGTTGAGAGGATATAGAGGTTACCTTGA
>CZCB01007460.1_pt1 | contig 12895 bp, 14 predicted proteins | sample 591991 | NCBI WGS metagenome assembly CZCB01 (sample SAMEA3556809, study PRJEB10932) | anaerobic digester metagenome | reverse complement strand
TGTTATTCTACTACCCTTCTGAAAATACAATTATTATTGAAAAATGTTAATTTACAAGAGATTGCTTAATCCGACGCAATTGACCCACCGTTCCGATTGAAAATGACCCACTGGTCCAATTCAAAGTGACCCACCGTTCCGATTCAATTTGACCCATGGATATGATCCAAAGTGACCCACCCATGGCAAGGGATGATTTTAGATTATCAAATTGGCTGTTAATGTCAATAAAAAATACAAATAAAGCTGGAAAGAGGCTGACCATCAGCCTCTTGCGGGAATTTGATACAAATATTATGCTCTTTGAAAATTGAATCCTCTCATTGACTCTTTGGATTCCAGTTTAATCTGATATGAACCGTGGACAAGCCTATCCAGGACTGCATCTCCGACAATAGGGTCAGTGAATAGGCCGTGCCAGTCATCTATGGATAATTGGCTTAAGATGACTGTAGAATTAACCTGAGTACGATCTTCGATTACCTCCAGGAGATCTCGGCCCTCCGCATGGTCAAAAACATTCAAACCCCAATCATCCAATATCAGGAGTTTGATATTCTTTAACTCTCGCATAAGGCGGTTGTATGAACCATCACCTTTAGCAATGGCTATGTCGGTAAGAAGTCTTGGAACTCTTTTAAAGAGAACTTTAAAACCATTTCTGCAAGCAGTATTACCAAGGGCGCAGCCCAGAAAGGTTTTACCTGATCCTGTTGCTCCGGTTATCAATACATTAAGATTGTCACGAATCCATGCGCATGATGATAATTGCATAATGGTCTGCTTGTTTACCGACCTTTCAGGGGTAAAGACGAACTCTTCAATAGCACAGTTGTACTTCATTCCAGCCTTACGTACAAGATTAGCCAGGCGTTTGTTCTGCCGGGCTGTCCATTCACTGTCTACCAGTAAGCCAAAACGCTCATCAAAAGATAGGCTCTGTATTTCGGGATTTTTTAACTGACGGCTGTATTCCTTGGCCATGGTACATACTTTAATCCAATTGAGTTTTTCGATGGTTTGCTGTTCATTCATGCTTTTTGTCCTCCTTGTGCATAATATTTAGCGCCTCTGATAGTGGAGTGAATGGGGATAATATTGTTTTTGGGAGGAGGAACAGGGCTTTCTACCTTGTCCATACCGTTCTTAAGTATATTGTTCACCGTGGTGTATGATGGAGACCTTAATGCAAGAGCTTTACGGCAGGCGTTCTCTAAACGGAAGGCTGTATACCTGTCAGCCAGCCTCAGAAGTCCAAAACAGGATTTGTAGGCTTGTTGTTCAATCTTCTTTGATGAAAGAACCTGTTGAACAAGTTCACGGGTGTTATCGCCGATTTTGCAAGCCCAGGCAAGAAAACGGTTCCCATCCCACTGAATATATTCCTTGTGATTTGGCGGCATATGCTCAGGATTAGTAGAGAACTGACCGGCTTTACCACGAAGACGGGGATGAGAACAGATCCTTACATGGTTTGAGTATACCTCGATAGTATAAGTACTGATTTTTACGTCCACCTTCTTTTGAATGTAGGTATATGGCACACTGTAATACATATGGTCAATTTCGATATGGTAGTTAAACGAGACTGTTGATACCTTCCATACTGCCATTTCATAGTCTTTTGATGTCAGTGGTTTCAATGCGGGACGGTCAAGTTCAAGAAAAACGCTTTCTCTGCTGCCATCCTTTTTCTGATAAGGTTTCTGTGAAAAGCTACGTAATTTTTCCCGAATAGCAAGATTCAGTTGATGAAAGCTGAAAAACTTGTCATTACGTAGTGCAGCAACAACCCATGTACTGACATCTCCGACAGCACCTTCAACAAGAGCCTTATCTTTTGGCTTTCTGGTACGGGCAGGAACAATAGCGCAACCATAGTGTTCTGATAATTCCAGGTATGTCTTGTTTAATTCAGGATCATAATTGCAAGCTTTTTTCACGCCTGTTTTCAGATTGTCCGGTACTAATAGATGCGGTACACCCCCGTAATACCTGAAAGCATTGATATGAGCAATAATCCAACTTTCAAGGGATTGAGAGGGGAATGCCTCTACATAGGGATAACCACTTGTACCAATGGTTGAGACAAAAAGATGAGCAGGAATAATTTCACCCGTTTCAGGGTCAATTACCTGCATTTTTGTGCCTGCCCAATCGACAAACATCTCATAACCGGGCTTGTGTTCAAGATGCATTACAGCTTTTGTTCTGGCAGCCCAGTTCCTGTAACGGTTGCAGAATTGAGAATAGCCCAGGCCATCAGGTTGCTGAGCCTTGTATTCCGTCCATAAAAGCCGTAAATTAACGTGCGGACGTTTCAGTTCTTCGTGGATGTACTGATAATCCGGTTCAGGCTTTCGACTTGCAGGCTCAGAATTTGATGGATAGAATATCTTCATTAACGAAGCATCATCCATATCGATGGGAAGTGGCCATGAAATGCCTTGAAGTTCAGCAGTCCTCAGAATTTCACGCACTGTGTTACGTGAGCATTTACAGCTTTGTGCTGTCGCTCTGATGCCGATTCCAAGACTTTGTAGTCTAAGAATCTCTCGGATTTTTAACATGTGAATCGACCTCATTTCTTTCCTCCTTGTCCAATGTTATTGAAACCATTGTAACAGGAGCAGATTTCCCCGAGGCCGAGGGTGGGTCAATCTGAATCGGAACGGTGGGTCATTTTCAATCGGATTGATGGGTCAATCTGAATCGGAGGGGTGGGTCATTTTGAATCGGACGCCTGGGTCAAATTGCATCGGAATAATCATTTATTAGTATTTACAAAATACAAATTATTGGTATGATTAAATTAAAGCAAACTGCGGAGGTGTAAACGTGTGAAAAAGAACGTGACTTTTGTAGTAGACACAGATGTGTATGAGAAATTCTGCATCGCATTGAATTTGACAAATGAAACTCAAGATGCAGCAGTGGAAAGCTGTATGCGTTGGTATATTGCAAAGACTTTTGAAAAAGTATCTCAAGATTATAACCCTGAAGCAGTAACAAAAGATAATGAAGATGTGAACAAAGATTTTTACGGAAAAGCAAATCAGCGTATTCCTGTATGGGCAGTTAAGCCAAATCAATATAACCATAAAATCATTCGTGCTTACTTTAAGGCAGTAGCTGCTACTGGCAGAGCTACTATAGATATGATGGAACGCTTATGCAGTGACAAAAACAATCCAGAGCTGTACGTGCCGACTTTTAAGAATAATTACTCTCAAATGAAACTCGACGGGCCTAAAAGCCATGGTAAAGTGTTTGAGGATGATGGTGAAACGGTAACAATCTGGCACGAGGTAGAAGATACACTGATGAAGTATAAATCTAGTTTTTGTGATTAAAGGAGTATCCGATTATGAGTAAATTGATTGAGAACAGTATCACAATATACGAGGCTTTACAGAACATCAAGAACGGAAAATATGTAATGCCGGCATTTCAAAGACAATTTGTATGGAGTATGGATCAAATAGAAAAACTGTGGGATTCAATTTTACTGGATTATCCAATTGCTACATTTCTGTTTTGGCATGTTGATGATTCCAATGTAACCTGGGATACATATTTTTGTAACTTTCTATCTGAGGTGACATTTGACAGTAGAAAGCAGGCTGATAGCATAAATTATGAATTGACAAGCATTAATGTTAAGAATACTGATACAGCAGTATTAGATGGACAGCAAAGATTAACTTCTTTATATTTGTCACTATTTGGAGAGGGGTATATTCGTCCGAATTACGCGAGAAAGAAATCTGGGGACAGGCTTGTTACAAAACTTTTAATAGAACTAAACAAGAATAAGATATCGGTTGATGAAGAAGAGTATAACAGTAAGAAATTTGACATAAAGTTCAGTGAAAAAGTTGGCAGATTAAGTCCTACACAATTTGAAATAAAAAATATACTTGCTCCAAAATTTCAAGATGACACAACGCGAGAAAAGGCTATCGAGGATGCAATTTCTAATGTCCCTGCAGACAGTAAGGAATATGCCAGAAACATTCTAAGAAAGCTATACAATAAAATATTTGTTGAAAAGCTGATCAGATATACAGAAATAATAGATATGAAACAAGATGATGCTTTAGAGATGTTTGTAAGATTTAATAGTGGTGGTAGGCCATTACGTAAGTCTGAGATAACGATGTCCATTCTTGAAGCATACTGGCCAAGTGCCAAGACAGAGTTTGGTAAGATACTCGTTGATTCATATCAAAACTTTGGTACTGACTTCATTATTCGCTCTGCATTGATGCTTTATGGTGATGTAGTTAAATCAAATATTAGTAAGCAGATAGCAGAGGATCTAAAGAATAACTGGAACGCCTTTAAAAAAGCATTGAGGGATCTTGAAAACGTACTTAAAAAAATGAAGATAGAGGTAAGCCGTTTTTCAAGTAGTTGGAACGTACTATTGCCAATTATTTATTACATTTACTATAATCCTGATTTTGATAAAAATACAGAAGGTGTACGTGCTTATTTGCTGAGAGCAATCTTTTTTACATATTTCCAATCTGGCACAACAAGTAAATTGCAACAGATGAAAAGTAATATCAATAGCTTTGACTATGAGATCACTATTGAAATGCTTAACCAGATGAATGAGTTAAGAGTAACTGACGGCAAAATTGAAGATATCCTTAATTCTGAAAAAGGCAGCAGGGTTGCTGGTGAGGTTCTTTACTACTTGAATCTTGACTGGATAAATAAGAATTTCAAATACGAACAAGATCATTTGCATCCTGAGAATAGATTTAACGGTAGTAAACCAATTTCTGTCAGTATGGAAGATTGGAAAAGATGGCGTGGGATGAGAAATCGTCTACCAAATTTACATCTGCTTGAAGGCAGGAGTAATGGCAGCAAAAATGATATGCGCCTTGTTGATTATTATAACGATATGAATGGTGAGCAAAAAGCGGAGTTTTGTAAACAGGCTATGGTTCCACAGGATGTTTCACTAGAGTTTGAAGACTTTGAAAAATTTTATGAAGCTAGAAAAGCTTTACTTGCAGAGAAGATACGCCAAATGTTAGGGTGATTTGTGATAATACAATTTTAGTTTTATTTTAGATATTAGATGAAAGGTAGGTCATGCTATGGATAAAATAATAAGTAAAGTATCTGATGACCTAGAGATGGTTACCAAAGATGACGATTACTATACTGATGTAGTTGAACTTTTCTCTTCTGTACCAGAAATTGCACGACCGTTAATTAGAAATGCAAAAGTCGCATTATCCAAAATAAAAGATATGCTTTGTTCAACACCTGCATTTATTAACTTATTAAAGGCAAGTATACCTGAGGAAACTTTTATAGCTGTCCTAACAAATGAGCAGAAATCTAAGATTGCCAATGGTGCATTAAAACTGATGACAAAAAAGGATGGCACCTTAATGGCAAACCTTATTAATCCAAAAAACAATAAAATTGTATCAACGATTCCACTTAAGAGTGTTAAGATTACACCAGAAATAACACAGGCTATGACGAGCTACGCAACTCAAATTCAGATGGCTCAAATAGCAGAAAAGATACAACTTATACAGGTTGCAGTTGAAGAAATAAGGCAAGGGCAAGAATATGATAGGTTGGCAACAGCATATAGTTGTCAACAAAAATTATTGCAAGCAATGGCTATAAAAAATAAAGAAGTAAAAGCAAGGGCTTTACTGCATATTGCCTTCGATGCGGAAGACAGCAGAAACCTCCTAATGCAGAGTCAAAGTACTAACCTCGAGTTTATAAAAAATCAACCAGAATCATTCTGGGGAAAACTCATTTCTGGCGCTGCTCCAGAAAAAATCAATTTAAGAATGAATGAAATTCGAGAAAGCCTGTGTGCATTAAATATGGTTTCTTTAACCGAAGCAATTGCATATCAGGAAATGGGTGAAACTGAGGCGGCAAGGCTAAGCCTTCAGTATTATGCAGAGTATATACAAAAGACATACCTACAATCATATGGATTGCTGGAGCGATTAGATTTAATAGATCCGTCGTCGGAGAACTATTGGTCTAAAATGTTACCGGAGATTAAAAAGAGAATTCAGGCACTACCTTTTATTGAAGAGCAAAATCTTTTAGGAGGCGAAAATAATAAAAATGAAGAAGTGTAAAAACAAGAAATGTCAAAGAATTCTTCCAGAAGGATATGAGCGTAATTATTGTGAAAATTGCAGAAATGAGCGTATTAAACGAATTAAAACAACGGGCAAATCATTACTTGGAGTGGTAGCTTTTGTTGGAACTACTGCGCTTGCGATAGTATCAAAAGGAAAGATTAATCCTAAAAAGTAACGAGTTAATTGAAATGGAGTATTTTTATAAATGCTGAATGTAGACTATAATTATTTAATTGGCTCTTCACAACCATTGCCTTCAGACTATAATATTGATGACAGGCCTGATCCAGATACTGACGGATGCAAAAAACTTTATGACGATATTATTGAAGCCTATTTTCAAAATATGCGTACTCATACAGTAGAAAATGTAGAGCAACAATTTTATGCCAGAAGGAAAGAAGATTTAGAAAAGAAATGGATATACTATGAGAAATTAAACAATACTAATCCTGCTCCAAAGAGTAAATATAAAGAACCACCTTTTTATACTATTTTCATTGATAAAGGATCACCAGACGAAATTTTACTTTCTTCTGATTATTTTGGGCCGTCTGTGTATTGGGCTATTGAGTCAGGAATAGATGATGATCAAATAAGAGAGTTTCTTCAGATAGGTAGAACTATAGGCGGTCATATAGTGTGGCCACGTGGAAAAAATGTAGTTAATAAAATAAATGAAAGCCGTGCCGGAAACGATGGAGTCTATGACCGACCGGATTGGACTTTAATTCTTTTAAAGATTTATTTCGAAAATAGAGATGAAAAATCTTTTCTAAATGAAGCAAATAGTTGTATTCCTGAAAGGTTTAGAGAAAAATATAATTTCAACAGTAAATTCAAGAGATTGTATAAAGCATTCTATGATTCAAATAAGTGGATAGATTTAATAGGTTCATTTGAAAGTTTCTGTATTCAATTTAAACTTAAAGGTTCATTTGTTGATGATGACTTTAATGTTATACATTTAACAGATTTATTCCCACTATTTCCTAAAGACTATAAAGAATATATTAAAAATACCTGCGAAGCTATTAGATTAAGAAATCAGAATCTATTGTATATAAACTATGAAAAGCAAGAAACCTGATCTGTTATATTTGCTGCATAAGCAAAACGGTGGAGATGTTCCCGCATACCGATATTCTCAAAATAAGTCATAGATATGTTTCCGCTTACGTATCTTGCAAAAAGCATCAATCTCAACGGCTCGAGCCACGTGGAGTGTGTAGTATTGATTACAAAGCTGTAAGTATTTATTTAAGCGAGTTTCAGGAATTACATCCAAGTTATCTACTCGACCTAATGAGGTAAAATGCGTACACGGGAACATATCGAAGGTGTATTTGTGGATAAAATATGGGGCCGAAAATGGGTAGAGTTGAGTTGACAGAATAGATAACGGGCATTTTTGAGAGGGTTGAGGAGATAGGAAAAATAATGAGTTAAATCTAGTTTAATAGGTTTTGTACTTGAATAAAAAAATTCATTTTTCCATAGTTGAAAGTGAGGTTGAGTAATATGTCCGATATTATTTTCAAAACAGAGAATTACGTGTTCAGCTACCGCGTTGCCGGAATTCTTATCCATAATGGCAAGGTACTGCTGCAAAAACCAACCAATGACACAGGATATGCTTTTCCCGGCGGGCATGTAGAATTTGGTGAAACAAATGAAGAAACTTTAATTCGTGAATTCAAAGAGGAAATCGGTGCAGACATTAGGGTAAAGGAAATCAAGTGGGTTGCTGAAATATTCTTCCCATGGGGCAATAAACACTGCCATCAAATCAAGTTTAATGAGGAATGAAAATCATTGACTTGAAAGTTGACAAGTGATATATTTATTTCAATCATTAATAACGGTAAAACTTAATATAAGTATCTTCAGGGATAGGTGAAATTCCTTACCGGCGGTAAAGCCCGCGAGCCTTAAATGGCAGATCTGGTTAGTTTCCGGGGCCGACAGTATAGTCTGGATGGGAGAAGAGAATGTGTTCTATTGCGTCTGCATGTCAGCAATGGATGTATTGTATATCCCTGGAGTTTTTGCTTCAGGGATTTTTTACTGCCTGTGTGATGAATCTCTGAATCGGTTTGAAAGGCTACTTAGAAAGTAATGGCCTAAGGATAAACACATACTTTTTTGAGCGAGGGATGAACATGTACGAGAGATATATGCAAAGAACATTTGAGCTGGCTAAGTTGGGATGGGGAATGACAAGCCCGAATCCGCTGGTCGGTGCGGTTATAGTTAAAGACGGAAGGATTATAGCTGAAGGATATCATGCGAAGCGCGGATGTGCGCATGCAGAAGCGGCCGCGTTTGAGAATGCAAAGGAAGATGTCCGCGGAGCGACACTGTATGTCAATCTGGAGCCATGTTCCCACTATGGCAAGACGCCCCCATGCGCAAAGGCAATTATAGAAAAGGGAATCAGCAAAGTAGTAATGGCAATGATCGATCCCAATCCTAAAGTTGCGGGCAGAGGGGTCGCAATGCTTAAAGAGGCCGGTATTCAGGTGGTCTGCGGTATCCTCGAGCAGGAAGCGAAAAAACTCAACGAGATATTCATCAAATATATAACCCAAAAAAGGCCCTTCGTGATTATGAAAACCGCCATGACGCTCGACGGCAAAATAGCCTCTGCCCGCGGTGATTCAAAGTGGATATCAGGAGAAGCTTCGAGGCGATATGTGCATACATTGCGCAACAGGGTTACCGCCGTAATGGTGGGCATAAATACAGTCCTTGCAGACAACCCGTCTCTTACTGCGAGGCTTGACTCTGAAACGACCAGAGATCCTGTCAGAATTGTCGTAGACAGCAAAGGGCTGATACCTCCGGACAGCAGGGTTATCAATGAGGAATCATCAGCAGGCTTAATCCTTGCCACGACAACGGCGATTGACCCTGAAAAAGAAAGGCTGCTCATGGATAAAGGAGTGCGGATTCTTAAAGCGGACAGCCCCGGAGGGCATGTCGATCTGGCAAAGCTTATGGATGAGCTATATAAGCTTGAGATTGACAGCGTGCTTTTAGAAGGTGGGGGAGGCCTTAATGCCGCCGCGCTTGATTCGGGAATTGTTGATAAGGTTATGACTTTTATCGCGCCGAAGATTATCGGCGGAAAAGATGCCAAAACTCCTGTTGAAGGCGAGGGGATAGAAATAATGGAGCATGCCGTTAAATTGCAGGATATCAGCATCAGCAGATTTGATGAAGACATCCTTATCGAAGGATATGTGAGAGGTGATTTTTATGTTTACGGGAATCGTTGAGGAGATGGGCACCATAAAAGGAATTAGCCGGGGCAGTAAATCCGCCAGACTTTCAATCAGTTGTTCAAGGGTTATGGACGGCATGAAAATCGGGGACAGCATTGCTGTAAACGGAGTTTGCCTCACGGTAACCGATATGGGCGGCAACTGGTTTTCCGCCGATGTGATGCCTGAAACGTTGAGAAATACGGGACTTGGAATGCTGAAAATATCCGACAAAGTGAACCTCGAGCGGGCTCTGAGGCTGTCAGACAGGCTCGGAGGCCATATTGTTACCGGACATATCGACGGGACGGGAACCGTTATATCAAGGGTGGAAGAGGACAACGCCATATGGCTTACGATTGAAGCCCGAAACGATATCCTTAAATATATCGTCATGAAAGGCTCAGTTGCGCTCGATGGCACAAGCCTGACTGTTGCCCATGTTGATGACAGATGCTTTAAAGTATCGTTGATACCTCATACCGCAGGCGAAACGACTCTGGGCTCGAAAAAGGTAGGCGATCAGCTGAATATTGAGTGCGATGTGATAGGAAAGTATGTGGAAAGGCTTTTCAATTGCAGTTCACAGGAATCAAAGCCGAAACGGGATATATCCGTAGAATTTCTCAAGAGTAATGGATTCGCATAAATTCGGCCGTAAATAGGGCTTAAATGTATCGAACAGGAGGGGGATTCAACATGAATTTTAATACCATTGAAGAGGCGTTGGAAGACATCAGAGAGGGAAGGATGATCCTGGTTGTAGATGATGAAGACCGCGAAAATGAAGGGGATCTTTTGATGGCGGCGGAAAAGGTGACGCCCGAAAGCGTAAACTTCATGGCTACCTATGGAAGAGGGATGATATGTGTCCCCATGACAGAGGAGAATGCGCGGCGGCTGGAACTGGACCTGATGGTGGAAAGAAATACCGAGAGCATGAAGACGGCATTTACCGTGACGGTGGATCACAAAAGTTCAACTACAGGCATATCAGCCTTTGAGAGGGCGAATACCATAAAGGAACTGGCAAATCCAGCTTCGGTCAGCAGCGATTTTACCAGACCCGGACACATTTTTCCTCTGATTGCAAGAGACGGAGGGGTGCTGAAACGTTCCGGGCATACGGAGGCAGCCGTGGATCTTGCCAGAATGGCAGGTTTGCATCCGGCGGGGGTCATATGCGAGGTTATGAATGATGACGGCACCATGGCAAGAGTGCCTCAACTATTCGAATTTGCAAAAATGCATGGCCTCAAAATCATTACAATAGAAGAACTGATAAAATACAGAAGGAAAAATGAAAAGCTTGTAACGGCAGCCGCAAAAGCCAAGCTTCCGACCGAATACGGCGAATTTGAAATTATTGCCTATGAAAATACGATTAACGGTGAACACCATATCGCCTTGGTAAAAGGACATCTTAGCAATCCTGATGAGCCGGTGCTGGTGCGAGTACACTCCGAATGCCTGACAGGAGATGCTTTCCATTCCCTGAGATGCGATTGCGGAGAACAGTTGAATGCCGCATTGAGGCAGATAAGAGACGAAGGCAGGGGAGTGCTGCTTTATATGCGCCAGGAAGGACGCGGAATAGGTCTTGTGAATAAAATACGCGCCTACGCGCTCCAGGATAAAGGGAAGGATACGGTGGAGGCAAATGAACTGCTTGGTTTTGCCCCTGACCTTAGAGAGTATGGCATAGGAGCGCAAATACTCTATGACTTGGGCATCAGGAAAATCAGGCTCTTGACCAATAACCCCAAAAAGATCATTGGCTTAAGCGGTTACGGCCTTGAGATTGTGGAGCGGGTGCCGATACAGATCGAAGCCAATGAGGTCAATAAGTTCTATATCAGAACGAAGAAGGAAAAGATGGGACACATTATTGAAATTTAAGCATCGAATCAAATACGGTGAAAAATCAGGAGGGTGAAAAGAATGCCGATTAAAACACTTGAAGGGAACTTGATGGCAAAAGATTTAAAAGTTGGGATCGTCGTCGGGCGTTTTAACGAGTTCATCAGCAGCAAGCTTTTAAGCGGAGCGATTGACGCATTTGTCAGGCATGGGGGAAACGAGGCTGACATCGAAGCGGCCTGGGTGCCGGGAGCGTTTGAAATTCCCCTGGTTGCACAGAAAATGGCCGAATCCAAAAAGTATGACGCGGTAATCTGCCTTGGCGCTGTTATCAGGGGGGCGACGCCTCATTTTGATTACGTTGCCAATGAAGTGTCCAAGGGGATTGCAAAGGTTTCATTAGATACCGGTGTGCCTGTGATATTCGGAGTTCTGACCACGGATACCATAGAGCAGGCGATTGAAAGAGCAGGTACAAAAGCCGGCAACAAGGGATATGATGCCGCGGTGACCGCTATCGAAATGGCAAACCTGCTGAAGCAGTTCTGACAGGGGAGTGCCCGTAAAATAACCATAATTGCAGCATGTAAAACGCTGTTCGTCAACCGGAACTTTTCAATACCGGATTTTTATGATTTAATCATTAAGTAATCAATCGGGTTGTGCAATGAAAACCAACGGAAGGTAAGGCAACAATATGAAATTAAGAAACAGCTTTCATCCCTATGCAATGATAACAATTGTCTTTTGGTCATTGGCCTATGTGCTGACCAGGCTGGCGTTGCAGTATTTTTCTGCATTCTCACTGGGCTTTCTAAGATATTTTACGGCGTCCTGCACCTTGGCGGTCGTTGCAGTTTACACGAGAATGAAACTGCCGCATAAAGCCGATCTTCCGACTTTTCTGGCTGCCGGAGCGGCGGGGTTCTTCTTTTACCTGAGCAACGAGGGCATTTCCATTCTGGAAAACGCCGCGCATGTCGGGCTGCCGGTTCCCGAAAAACTCAAGGCGGTCTTGGAGCAGCTTCATGACCGCAGCGAAAAGGAGGACAAGTAAATGAACCTGCATAAACTCATTCTGACAAACAACGCCTGCTATAAAGCGGGACGGACTATTGTCCCGAAGGGCATCATGGTGCATTCCACCGGGGCAAACAATCCATGGCTCAAGCGCTATGTTGGCCCGGACGACGGCTTGCTGGGCAAAAATCCGTACAACAATCATTGGAACCAGGATAAGCCGGACGGGCGGCAGGTCTGCGTCCACGCCTTTATTGGGAAACTCGCCGACGGCACGATTGCCACCTACCAGACGCTGCCATGGAATATGCGCGGCTGGCACTGCGGAGGCTCCGGCAACGATTCATATATCGGTTTTGAAATCTGCGAGGACGGGCTGAACGACGCTTCATATTTTTCCGCCGTCTACAGGGAAGCCGCCGAACGGGTGTTTTTTATGTATGGTAAATTTGATTTATCAATCCGGAAAAGGAGTTGATGCCTATGATTGCACTGCTACAGGCATAGATTTTATAACAACCAAAGGAGCATTATAAAAAATGAAAGACTTATATGAAAAATTTGCTTATGATTATGACGAATTTGGACCGATAGAAGAATATT
>CZCB01011762.1_pt1 | contig 12923 bp, 8 predicted proteins | sample 591991 | NCBI WGS metagenome assembly CZCB01 (sample SAMEA3556809, study PRJEB10932) | anaerobic digester metagenome | reverse complement strand
GTATATCAGATAAGCTTATTGATAACTGAGGAATTTACACACTAATCTGGACTTGATCATCCCGGCAGCAGATAAAAGATGGCCAATATTACTTTTGACCGAACCGATTCCACAATATTGCCGTTCCGGAGTGTATTCCCGGAAAAAGTTGGTGAGTGCTTTAATTTCAACCGGGTCACCGATCGGTGTCCCTGTCCCGTGGGCTTCCAGATAAGTGACCGTAGACGGGTCGATTTGGGCGTCGGCATAAGCATCCCGAAGCACATTCAATTGTCCCCTTGGATTCGGGGCCATGACACCGAGCGAACATCCGTCATTATTGATAGCAATCCCTTTTATTACACCATAGATCGGATTACCCTCTCGAAGAGCTTCGTCCAAAGGTTGCAAAAGGACGACGCCCACCCCTTCTCCCAGCACAGTCCCATCCGCCTTACAATCGAAGACCCGACATTTATTGGTCTTCGCGAGAATACCGGCGGTCTCCGCCAAAAGATGGGTGGTGGGGGTAAGAATTAAATTAGCTCCTCCCACCAATGCATACTTCGTTTTCCTGGCACGGAGACTTTCCACCGCATAATAAAGCGCCACTAACGAAGAGGAACAGGCCGTGTCGACGGTAATGGCCGGACCCGTGAAATTAAACACATGCGCGATCCGGGCGGCAATCATGTTCAGCATATTCCCGACCATTGTTAAGCTGTGTAAAGTTTTTATATTATTTTTACGCATATATTCCCAGATCACTTCTTGGTAACTAACCTGGCTAGCCCCAATAAAAACTCCTATGTTTTCGCCGCCCTTTAACCGTGTAATCAGACCGCCATCCTCCAAAGCTTCATAAGCCACCTCCAACATTATCCTTTGTTGGGGATCCATGTACATCGCTTCGTCTTCCCTAATCTTAAAAAAAGAAGCATCAAATTTGTCGACATCGTCGAGGTAAGCCATCATACCATTCCAATCCGGTCTGTCTACCAACATTTTGCGCTCATTATTGATCTCCCTGAGCAGATCGACGCCATTCCGCAGGTTTTCCCAAAAGAGCTCCTTGCTTCTCGCGCCCGGAAACCTAAGGCCAATCCCAATCACGGCAATATCTCTCGAAAGGGAACTCCGCGGTTCAGTGCTTACATCTTGAGGGTGAATGCTTGGCCTTGAACAAAACAGATCTTTTTCGTCCAACTCCTCGAGGTAAGCAGCAATTTCTCTGATCGTATGACATTTAATCAAGATGTCATGGTTTAATTCGTTACCAACAATTTTCTCCAATTCTGCTAATAATTGTAAGGCTTTGACAGAATTCCCACCCAAAGCCATAAAACTGTCTTCCACACTAATCTGGGCGGGGGAAAGCCCGAGCAACTCGGCCCAGATGGCCAGAATCCTCTCTTCCAAAACCGTTGCGGGTTTAATAACCTCTTTCGCCATATCCCCTTCGAGCTTTTTGGCAATTTCTGCCACTACTTCTTGAAACTTACCGGCCAAAAATGCGTCCCTTAATACAAAACGCTGGATTTTTCCACTGGTGGTTTTCGGAATCTTGTTCACCGGTATTACATATTTTGCCTTAATTCCCATTTCATTGCCAAGTTGTTTTCTTACTTTATGCACAATGGGGATAAACTCTTCGAGCGATTTTTTGTGCTTAACAAAGACACAGAGCTCATCTCCTCCAGTTTTCGTCTCTTGGAAAGACACCACCGCTACATCACCCAGGGTAATTCCTTCTACGCAACAAATTATCTCTTCCAGATCATGGGCATAAAGATTTTGTCCGTGAAGAAAGATTATATCTTTACTTCTTCCGGTAACCGTAAGTCGTTTATTTTTGATAAAACCCAGATCTCCCGTCCGTAACCAGCCATCGACAAAAAGGTTGGCATTAGCCTCTTCATTTTGATAATAACCCTGTGTAACGCAGTCACCCTTTATTTGGATATGGCCGATTACCCCTTCTTTTACTACTTCATCACAATCATCCACCACCCGCACGGATAATCCCGGCACCGGGTAGCCGACATCAACGAACTCCACTGCGTTCGCGCCAACTTTCCCCCTCGGTTGATCAGAGCAGTTAAGCCCCGATAAATTCGGCCTCTTTAATTTATGAATAACGACTTCGCTCTGGGGCGGGGGAAAAGAAACCGCTAAAGAAGCCTCCGCCAAGCCATAAACCGGAAACATAGCCTCTTTTTTTAAGCCAAAAGATTTAAACCGCTCTAAAAACCTGCCCATAACCTTGGTTGAAATCGGTTCAGCCCCATTAAACAACAACCTTATACTTGACAGGTTTATGCCTTGCAAATTTTCATCTTTGATGTTTTCGAGCATCAAATTTAGACCGAAATTGGGTGATACGGTAATTGTCGCTTTATATTCCGAAATAATTTTAAATAAATACATAGGTTTCCTGATAAACAATTGCGGAGGTATTTTAATTTGCTCTGCTCCCAAACGGAGGGGCACCATGTGAAAGCCAATCAAACCCATGTCATGGGTATGTGGCAGCCAGCTACAGATAATATCATTTTCAACAATACCAGCACTCTCGATAATGGCTTTAATATTGGCCAAAAGATTCCGATGGGTTAGCGTGACCCCTTTAGGGGAGCCTGTGCTTCCAGAGGAAAACTGTAAAAAAGCTATATCATCCGGTATAGCTTGATAAACTCTCCCTTTTGGGGAAAGGGTAAATTCCTCCCGGACTAATACTTCTAAACCCTTAAACTCATCGCAAGCCAACAACCCTTGGTATTGTTTTTTAACACTTGCTTCCGTTATTATTTTAGGTTTATTCAATAACCGCCAAACCAGCATAAAGCGTTGAAAAACGGCTGCGTTCATCATAAAAGATGACGGCCTGGCCAATGGGGCCGGAATGATTCCGCCCAAAATACATCCCCAAAATACAGTAAAAAAAGCCTTGTCATCTGTAATATCGATTATTACTTTATCTCCGGGTTTCAACTGGGCATTCTGGAGATAGCCCAGCACTTCCAGGGCTTCATGAAATAGATCACGATAACTCTGGAAATTTTCCTTCGTTCCATCGTAGATATATGTAATCCCTTTGTTCGGCCATGTTTGGGCGGTGTTCGTTATCATCTCTGTGAGCGTCAAAGGTTCGCCTTCCTCAAAGAGCAGTGCTTCTCCCTCGATAAGGGAAAAACCAACCAAGTTCATTCTGTCCTCCATGAAGAAAATTAACCCCCTCAAGATAAAACAAGGCAAAACATTTCTGATCCGACCCGTTCAACGAAAAATGAATGCCAACATATTCCATTATTATTAGATTTAGTAAATTAAATACTATTTATTAGCATTTATTCCTTCTTTTTGAAGGGGCATTTTAACCATATTTTTACATATCATTATTTTTTTTATATTAACAAAAAGAAGCGCTCCTGTTTATGGCAAAATAGAAATAGAGCAAATGGCAAGATAGAAGTCTAGCAGAAAAATGGAAAAATCCATTGCCAGCACCCTCAAAAAAGATTACCCTTCTAATTAGCCATCACACAAATTAGGGGGGTAAAGAAAGGATGTTGACAATGGACGAAATCAATCATATCAAATATTTGCGTGATAGGAAAGGCCAATCTTTAAGGGAAATCGCAAGAGAGACCGGACATGCTTTCGAAACCGTAAAAAAATATGCCGAAAAACAAGATTTCAACATCGCTCGCCGCAAGCAAAGGCGAAAAAGTAAGCTCGATCCCTACAAGGCAATAATTGATGAATGGCTAACCAATGATTTAAAAGAAAGACCAAAGCAAAGACATACCGCCAAACGAGTATATGACCGCTTGCAAGAGATGTATGGGATAGGATTCAAGGTCTCTGAGCGTACAGTGAGATACTATGTATCGGCTAAGAAAAAAGAGTTATATACCAATAATGATTGCTCTATTCCTCTTGAACATTCTCCTGGGAAAGCCCAGGCGGATTTCGGGGAGGCTGATTTCATTGAAAACGGTGAAAGATTTACCGGGTTGTATCTAACACTCTCTTTCCCCTACAGCAACGCCGGGTTTACGCAGGTTTTCAAAGGCCAAAACCTGGAATGTCTCGAAACCGGGTTAAAGAACATCTTTGAATATATAGGTAAAATACCGGGAGGTATTTTGTTTGATAACCCGCCAACCATCGTAAAAAAGGTCTTAGAATACGGCAAACGAGAAATAACAGAAAACTTTAAACGATTCGCCCTGCATTATGGCTTTAAAACGAACTTTTGCAATCCAGCGCGCGCTCAAGAAAAAGGGCATGTGGAGAACAAAGTCGGTTACAGCCGCCGGAACTTTTTTGTGCCGGTTCCCGAGTTCAAAGATCTTGAGGAGTTTAATAAAGACCTCCTCGAAAAGGCTGTCCAGGACATGCAGCGGAAGCATTACAAAAAAGGAAGATTAATTGCCGATCTGTTTACCGAAGATCTAACGGCAATGCATAATCTGCCGGAAACTCCGTTTGAAATCGGCCGGTACGAAAAAGTCAAAGCTGATAAATATGCCAAGGTTAGATTTGACAACAAACAGTATTCAACATCGCCTATCTTTGCCGGCAAACAATTATGGATAAGAGCCACCGCCCAGGAAATTATCGTCATGGATGAAGATTGGCACGAAGTCATCAGACATCAACGTTTATACGGCAAAAAACAAGAGGCGATGAACTGGGTCCCCTATCTACAGCTGATGGCAAAACGGCCAACAGCCTTAAAATACACGGCTTTCTTTCATCAGTTACCGGAGATTCTCCAAGAATACTTTGCGCAATGCCATTACCCGCAGAAGAAGGCCTCTTTAAACATCTTGCGCAAAATGGTGGAAGAAACAGATCTGGAAACAGCAACTTCCGCCTTTGAACAGGCATTAGACCAAGGAGTATCCGACCCGGACAGTATCTGGCTTACCTTTTACCGGATGAACAATCCCACAATTGAACTGCCTGAGCTAACGCTAAAAGAGAGTACGCCTCAACTTCCGGCCTTTACGACCGATACCGCGCTTTATGATCTACTCTTAATGAAAGGAGCGGTATCATGCAAGAAATAATTGCCAAGTATTGTCGAGAGCTCCGCTTAGGTCAAGGGTTTGTGGAAAATTACCCAACCATCGAAGCCGATACTCATGAGCAGTTTTTATTAAAACTGCTCCAAATGGAGGTTGAACGTAGAGCTATACATAGGAAAAATCGATTACTAAAACAAGCTGGTTTCCCGGTAATTAAGACCTTTGCCGGGTACTCCTTTGCTGAGATTCAAATTCCGAATAGCTTGGAGATGGAATCACTTAAAACCGGGGCTTTTATTGGAAACAGAGAAAACTTAATTCTTTATGGACCACCTGGCACCGGCAAGACCCATTTAGCTACTGCTATTGGCATAGAGGCTTGTAATAGCGGAAAAAGGGTAAAGTTTTTCCGTACAGCCACATTGGTTAACCTGTTACTGGAAGCTAAAGCTGCCGGCAATATCAAAAAGGTTTTTCGGCAATTAGAGAAAACAGACCTTTTAATCTGTGACGAATGGGGCTATATCCCTTTCGAAAAATTAGGAGCCCAATTACTTTTCCAAGTAATCTCCGAATGTTATGAGCAAAGGAGCGTGATTATCACCACCAACATCGAATTCAGCAAATGGAATGGGATCTTCTATGATGAAAAACTAACCACTGCTCTAATCGATCGACTTGTCCACCATAGCCATTTGCTGGTTTTTACGGGTACCAGTTACCGGCTGAAACACTCTACCATTAATTGCTAATTATGGAAATGAGGGTGCTAGAAAAATTATTTGCCGAATGCTAGATTTTCTACTTGCCAAATACAAAAATAAGAAGGGAAAAAAGCAATCAAGGCATCCAAAAGCGAATCCGGATGGTCAGGTCCTTGGGGAATAATTATTTCTACTTCTCCCAAAGGACGAATCTCAGGATTAAAGATTCTAGCTTCGAACCACCGCCGATCTCCATCGCCCACCAAAATCAGTAGATCAAGTCTGTTAATCCCATCGGAACCCATAAAACCGCCTTCCGGTCCGATACAATAAATCTTTGAATATCCAGCCATCGTTATCCCCCTCTGATGCTATAAATTTTACAACGTTTGATACTTTCCCTTATATTATAGGGTTTCTGTCTCAACCTGTTACCTTTTTTTAAGTTTCGTAATATAATATTTAGGCGTTTAACTGCGAATCTTCCTGCCCTATAAAATACTCCCGTCAGGAGGAGCAATACTACAGAATCTTTCCGGTATTAAAGCATAAAAAACACCGGTAGGGAAAATTATTCTGCCATCAAACACCTTCCGAATCAACTCTATTCCCGACTAACGGCAACCTCACTCATCATGGAATCATTATTTTCCTCTGTTTCCTCATCCCACTGCCAATCCTCGGCAAACCTTTGGTACGCAAGGGGCCCACCTAAGCGGTTGATATTATCCGCAAAATCAATGATTGTGCATTCTTCAGTCCCACCAAACTTAGGCCCTCTCAGGCCTCTCCCCACGATTTGTTCATACAAAATCACACTGGTGGTTGGACGACAAATCACAATATACTCCGTATTAGGCGCATCAAACCCGGTCGTTAAAACCCCGAAATTGATGAGAAAATTGATCTTCCCCTCTTTAAACCCCTTGATTAGACCACGTCTGATAGTAAGGGGAGTTGCCGCCGTTACCACCCCTGCTGTTCTACCTTTATCAACCAAAATCATCGCCAAGAAATGAGCATGATCCACCGTACAAGCATAGACCAGGGTTGGTTTATCTTTAGGAATCTGCAATAAGCGATTGATTATCATAAAATTGCGGGTTTCATCATTAGCCAACCTTCGCAGAAAGCCCGGTGTTAATTTTTCATCCGTATCCGGAGATTCAATCTTTTCGTCGTCTGTCAATACATATTTTCTTCCAGAGCGATACACGATATGTTTGGCTCTGGCTAAATATTTCTGCTCACGGAAAAATCTAAGCGGATTATCGGCATAAGCCTCACCTAAATCAGGTTTGATGAGATATGCCTCAAATCTTTTCACCAGTTTTGCCGTTTCTTCAGCAGCATTAATCCCTGCCCGTCCAGGCGTGGCGGTTAATCCACAAACCGGAAACAAATCTTCACCCCGTAATTCATAAGCCCTGTCAAACAAGTTATCATACATGAAAGAAACCGCCCGGTGCGCTTCATCTATGATCATCGCGCCGGTTTCAAGCAGGATACAATCAAACAATTCATTCTCTGACTTTAAGCTGTTATGGATCTTCTGGATACTGCAAACGATCACACCCCCAGTTAAATCCTCCTCGTTAATACTATAATTACCGAAAAAGCGATAAACCTTCAAAGGATGATAAAATTCTTTGTCACTCCACAAGTCAATTATACATTGGATCGCCTGCTCACATAATTCCTCGCTTTGGGCAATCCAGATAAGATACTTTCCTTCACTAAATCTTGGTGCCAACCATTCAATAAAGGCCTCCACTGCCACCCTTGTCTTTCCTCCGCCGGTGGGTAAAGTAACTATACATCTGGTGCGGTCACCATTTTGCTCTAACACTTCCCGCATTCTATTTTTTAAATCAATTTGAAAGTCGACCAGTGGAGGAACGGGTACCCGGGGTTGAATCTCAACCACAGACGGTTTACTTGTAGATTGTCTTGCTTTGACTCCAGCGAAAATAAGGGGGAAACTCAAAGCCTTAACAAAATCCAGTGACCACCTTCCCCCAGCTCGCCATGGTTTGTTCACAAGAGGTGTAATCATATAACTAGGATTAGTAATTCTAGAGTCTACGGGGCCATGCCGTTCAAAAAGAGCTTTCAGCTTTTCTTCCTCTAATTGGCCCAAAAGAAAGCGCCGTAGTTTTTTTGTTGCTAAACTATTCCCACTAAAAATGTTCGGACCTTCACGGTAGATCCATAATCTGGTTAACCGCAACTGATCAAGTCTATCCCCACCCATTCTTCTTAAGATTCTGTTCGCCTGGTCTCTAAGCTGAGTCCCAAACAACTCGCCTAGTAATTGGGAAGATATATTGTATTTGTTAACAAGCAGGTCCGCAGCAATATTAATCTCGTTCTGCGAAGGAAATATTTTCATGATTACTTACTATATACCCTCCTTACGCAAACCAATAAACCCATAAGTTAAGGTTCCTACTCCTTATTACTTATTATGCACTCTACCATTCTACAATGGTAAAATCAAGGATCCGGAATTCTACCGGGTTTTGGGGTGGTCTAGGAGGTAGTGAATTCTTTGGGGAATTTAATTTCTCGACACTCGCATCTATTCTGCTATTTATTCTTTTTCCCAGACCAGGAGGAATAATCCCTTCGTAATACACTAAGTCGAAATCTATAGGGATATTATTTGCATCATAAAAAATGATGAGGCAATAGATGTCCTCAACCGGCTCCTTTAGTCTGTTCCTCAGTGTAAAAGAGTAATCACCTGATTGGGAATAAGAATCCCAAGTCATCTGTCCGCCGGTAACACCTTCGGTTCCAATTTCCCCAATGCTCTCAAAAATAGAATGTTCTCTTGATAACGGTTCCGAAGGAAATGGAACAATTTCTAATTCTCCATCCAATAAGGGTTTTAAGTAATTTATAGGTACAGCAAAATTTAGATTCTGACCACTCTTGTAAGTGGCAACAGCAATACCTATTACCTGTCCTTGTTCGTTAAGAACAGGTCCGCCGCTGTTTCCCGGAGAAATTGGGGCCGTTATTTGAAGTAGTTGATCATCGTCTATTTGGCGTATACCGCTTATTATGCCACTTGAAAATGTCCCTTCCAAACCTTGTGGGTTACCAACAGCATATATAGTGTCACCGATATTAACAGCATCAGAATCCCCTAGTTTTAAAGAGGGAGCATTAACATTCGAAACTGCCAGTAGTGCTATATCACGTTTGGGATCGATTTTTATAATTCCATCAATATTATAACTCTTCTTTTGCCCTATAATTTTTGCATATCCACCTCTTGCCCCTTCAATAACATGTAAGTTGGTTGCAATAATCCCATCCCGCACGAAAAAACCACTTCCTAACGAAACAGGTTGCCCATATGTATCCTCCATTACTAATAAAACAGTAGCTGGGAAAGTATCACTGGCAATCTGTTGGGCTGTTTTGTTCTGGGCAATTAGTTTTTCTGTGAAGGGTAAATAACAAATTAAAAAGAAAATAAATAAGACATGTTTTTTCCCACATAAAATGACCGAAGATTTCTCACAATTTCTGTCCGCTAAGGAGGAAAAAGCTGCTTAGACTCGAAAGGGGATCCCCAAAAAAGGAGGAAGCGGGATTTTTCTGGAGGGTCAACGAGTAGCAGCTCTACCTCCGAGGCAAGATCCCGCCCCCAACAAACACTATGATCATACTGTATTTAGGGGACGGAATCAAGAGTTATCGAGAAAATTATCTAAGATATTTACCGGAGAAAGTAGTTTGTCCGGTTTGCACTGGTGATTGCCACTGGCACGGCCAGTACCAAAGAAAAGTAAGGGAAAATTATGAGATACATACCATCACCATCCGGCGAGTACTTTGCGTAACATGCCGGAAGACCCACGCCCTGCTTCCGGACTTTTTGAGGCCGAGAAGCCGGTACAGTCAAAAAGTCAGAGAAGAAGCCGTGACAAAATACACAAAGCAAAAGGTTCCAGCGGAAGCGGTAACCTGTGATGGACAAGCGATCAAAACCACTCTTCGCTGGATACGCCGGTTTAAAGAAGATGTCCAGGAAGCGATCATGACTCTGACAAGTCTCCTGGCTGGTTTCGGACGCTTTCGACTGCCCAAAAAAGGCCCGGTATTCCGGCAACTGAAGCAGCAAACAGGGCTGCTCATGGCGGTACTGGGGGGTCCGGTAAAACACTCATGCGAGTTCGGGCTGGTCAATATTTTAATGAGCCTGGGCCCGCCCCCACCGGTCTATCTTTAAAAACCCACACGGAATGTCCTGGAAAGGTCCACGCCTTTACGGTAAATTAAAGAAAAATTGACCGCAAAGGAGAGTGGACCCCATCAAAGAAAAAAAACAGAACCTTCAAGAGATTGCGCTGACAAGATTTCAACTGATCGCGCCGCTTTTGGAACCGGATTTGGAAGAAGCAGAACGGCGTCGGCGGAGAAAAGCGATCCTCGCAAAGACATCCTACTCAGAGCGGACAATCCGCCGTTACGTGGCGGCCTACCGGGAAAAGGGCTTTGCCGGGCTTTACCCCAAAACCAGAATTGACGCAGGGAAAACTAGGGCAATCAAAAAGGAGATCCTAGAAGAAGCAGCAGAGCTCAAAAAAGAGTTGCCGGAACGGAGCATCCGCCAGGTCATTGAGATCCTGGAAGGGGAAGGGAAAATCAAACCGGGAACCCTGCGCCCTTCAACCGTAGCTCGGCAGCTAGACAGGCTCGGTGTAAAAAAGATCTCGAAAGCAAAGGCCAAAGGTTGCAAAAGGTTTCAGAAAGCGCACCGGAACATGCTGTGGCAGGCCGATTTGAAATACGGGCCGTATCTGCCGGATCCCAATAACCCGCAGAAAAAGCGCCGCACCTACCTGATGGCCTTCATCGACGACTACAGCCGGCTCGTTCCCCACGCCCAGTTCTACTTCGAACAACGCTTACCGGTTTTAGAAGACTGCTTCAAGAAGGCCATCCTAAAGCGGGGGATCCCTGATACAGTCTACGTTGACAACGGAAAAATCTTCGTCTCCCGCTGGTTCCGGATCGCCTGCGCCAGGTTGAACATCAGGCATGTAAACACTAAGCCGTACAGCCCGCAGGCCAAAGGGAAGATCGAACGGTTTCTGGGGACCGTCGACCAGTTCGTGGCAGAAGTGAAACTGCTCAACCCCAAGACCCTCGAAGAACTAAACGCCGCCTTTGCCTGCTGGCTGGAGGAAAGTTACAACCACAAAGAACACAGCTCTTTGGGGGAAACACCGGCGGCCCGTTTCGCCGGCGACACCAGGCCGCTCAGGTTCAGCAGCGCCGAAGAGTTGCGGGAAGCGTTTTTGTGGGAAGACGACCGGAAGGTCGATGCGACGGGTTGTATCAAATACCGGAACAAGCTGTACGACGTTGGGCCGGACCTTGCCGGGAAAACGGTCGAGATCCGTTTTGACCCCTTCGCCCCGGAAACCGTGGAGATATGGGTAAACGGCCGAAAAGACCGTGACGCACGGGAGTTGGTAAAGAACAAAGACCGTTTTGCACCGGAAACCCCGGAACCTGCAAAAACGGACCGGTCGCGTTACCTTGAGATCTTAACTGAACGGGCTAAAGCCCGGCGGAAGAAACGCTTAGGCGCCATTTCCTTCCGGGGATTGGAGGAAGATGGCGATGTTTGAGCAGTTTTACGGGTTTGCCAAAACCCCGTTTGGACGGGACCTTGAAACCAACGAGCTTTATGAAACCCAGGGCTATCTGGAGTTAGTCGCGCGGATGAAATATGTGGCCGGCAAAAAACAGTTTGGCCTTTTCACCGGGGAAGTAGGTTCCGGCAAATCCACAGCCGCCCGGGTTTTGACCGCACAACTGAATCCAGCCAAATACCAGGTCCTGTACATTAGCGACTCCAAACTAACGCCCCGCAATTTTTACTGGGAAGCCCTGCACCAACTGGGGCAGGAACCGAAGTTTTACCGGGGGGACGCCAAACGCCAACTGCACCGGGTAATCATGGATTTGCATGACAACCAGCGGAAAACCCCGGTTATTATCATCGATGAAGGGCATCTGCTCGGTAAAGAAATGCTGGAAGAGATCCGGTTTCTGACCAATTTCAGAATGGACTCGTACAGCCCGATGAGCTTAATCCTCTTAGGCCAGCCGGAACTGCGCCGGATCTTGCAGATGCAGATCTATGAGGCCATCACCCAACGGGTGAACCTCCGGTTTCATCTCTCCGGCATGGAGCTTGAAGAGACAAGAGGCTACATCGCGCATCATCTTAAAATCGCCGGCGTGCAAAACGCCTTGTTTACGGAAAATGCGGTCGAAGTCATTCATGAGTATAGCGGCGGGATCGCCCGCAAAATCAACAATGTATGTACCGCTTGTCTTCTCGACGCCTTTGCCCGGAGAAAAAGCTTGGTGGATGATCATATGGTCCGGGTGGTACTAGAGAATGAATTTATGGTTTAAACCAACAAAATCCGGGAAGGCGTCACTCGCCTTCCCGGTCAAATAATCTGAGAAAACGGCGGTCAAATAGTGTGGGAAGTGACACAATGGGCTGGTACAAAAGCTGACATTCGTTTGTCCCTGATCGTTGGTTCACGTGCCCGCTGCGATCACCCCGCCGACAGTTGGGCTGATTTGGATATCATGACTTTTACAACAAACCCAAAAACCTATTTTTCCCAGACGGATTGGATGACGGAAATGGGAAATGTATGGGTAAAGACTCGTCATCATACCGCGACTAATGAAGCAGAGTGGCTTGTTACTTATGAGGGTGGGATAGATGTTGATTTTGTGTTTAGTTCTTACCCTAAAACGTGCTGGCAAATAATGTTGTGGCTAACCAGGAACTTCCCTTCGTTAAGACGCTTCATTCCCAGAAGAGTTACCCATTACCTGCAACGCGCCGCCCAGACAATAAGGAGGGGAGTACGGGTACTTATTGATAAAGATAATATTGCCTCGTCAATGCTAAATTTCATAGGTTCTTTTAAGTCAGTTCCCCAACCGCCAACTCAGACCAGGTTTATGGAACTGGTTGAATATTTCTGGTGTATGGCCGAAAAAACGGCAAAGAAAATCTGCCGGGGAGAACTTTATGTGGCTTGTTCTTGGTGTAATTATCTGCAGCAAACAGCTGTACTTCCAATGTTGGGTCAGTGTATAATTAAGTTCGCAATTTTGAAGAGGAAAAGCCATCGGGACTCCGAAATGG
>CZCB01009233.1_pt1 | contig 12947 bp, 6 predicted proteins | sample 591991 | NCBI WGS metagenome assembly CZCB01 (sample SAMEA3556809, study PRJEB10932) | anaerobic digester metagenome | reverse complement strand
CCTGGAACCTGCCCCCCCTCGCCCCTCCGGCCCGTCTCCGCCGCCCGCCGTTATTGCTCTACAGGCGCGGTCTGACACGCCCACTCCGTCCGGGGGCGCACCCTCAGGCAAGGCGGCCGCCGTAAGGCCGCGGAGCCAGCTACTCCTCCCCCTGCCCTTCCTTCTGCCCTTCCCTGCCGCCCGAAGCCCCGTTCAACCGCGCCGGGTCCAGGCGGACAAACGCCTCCACCACCTGCGGATCAAAGGCGATCCCCGCCTGCGAGCGGATGTAGTCCATCGCTTCCTGCGGGTCCATGGCGCCCCGGTACGAGCGGTCCGAGGTCAGCGCGTCCCACACGTCCACCACTGAGAAAATGCGCGCCGGCAGCGGGATTTCCTCCCCCTTCAACCGGTTGGGGTACCCGGTACCGTTCCAGCGCTCGTGGTGAAAGCGCGGAATCTCCAGCGCTTCCTGCAGATACGTGACCGGCGCCAGCATCTCGTAGGCCCAGTCGGGGTGCTTCTCAATCAGCTCCCGCTCGCTTGGTGAGAGCGGGCCTTCCTTCATTAGAATGGCATCCGGCACGTTCATCTTGCCGATATCATGCAGCAGCGACCCGCGGCGCATGTGCGAGAGGGTCTCTTCATCCAGCCCCATGGCCTGCCCCAGGCGGAGCACCAGCTCGGTCACCCGCAGCGAATGATCCTTGACCTCGCGGTTGCGCATTTCCATGGCCCGCGCCCAGCCTTCGATGGTCTCCTCGTAGGCCCGCTCCAGCTCGTCGTGATTGCGCTGCACTTCCCGGAGCAGCTGCTCCCTGTCGCGCAGGTATTCCTTCCACTCTCTTTCGCGCTGGTTCACCTCGCGTGAAAGCAGCAGGTACACCAGCCCCCCGCTGAAGAGCACAAATACGACACCCTTGTAGTTCTGGAACCAGGTCAGCGCCCGCACGTCGGTCACCGAGCTCTGCAAGAAGTAATCCGTAACCAGCACCCAGAGCACGGCCAGGACGATGTAAGTAATGGCTACGCGAAAAACGCGTGAATTGACTGATTTCATATACCTTTTGACGCCCCTGGTCCCACCCGCTTCGCGGACGGGATACAATAACTTACCAAATCTGACTAATCATATTATATATCTTCGAATTTTGACACCCTTTTCACGGCCTGCCGCACCAGATTCATGGGAACCACCAATTAGCAGGTATAATCAGGAGACTGGATTGCGAACTCCCCAGACTTCTAACAACAGGAGGTAGTATGGCCCCTGAGATGACAGGACAGGAACGTGTACTGGCCGCCCTACGCAGACAGGAGCCCGATCGTGTGCCCACATTTGAGTGGGAAGTGGACTCGAACGTTGTCGCCCGCATGACCAACGGCGGTAACCTGCTTGATTTCGTTGATATGTACGATCTGGATGCCGTGGTCACCCGGGCAAATTACCGTAAAGAAGTGATCGGTCCCAACCGCTTCCTCACCGAATGGGGCATCACCCAGCAGAAAGGCCTCGAAGAGCACCCCGCCTCGGTCGATTCCCTGGCCCCGATCAAATCCTGGGCCGACTGGGAAAAGTACCAGATCCCCGACCCCTACGCCGAAGGCCGCTTCGAAACGCTGAAGGAGATGGTGAAGCGCTACAAGGGCCGCAAGGCGATCATTCTCCAGACCCGCGACGTGTTCGCCCACCCGCGCGATCTGCTGGGGTACGAGAATTTCCTGGTGGCCTGCCTGGAACAGCCTGACCTGGTGACCGATATTATTGAGAAGACCCTGGACCACAACATTAAGATCGTGCAGCGCGCCGCCGAGCTAGGCGCGGACCTGGTCTACACCGGCGACGACCTGGCCGACACCCGCCGCCCGCTGGTTTCGCCGCGCCTGTGGAAGAAGATCTTCCAGCCCTACTTCGTGAAGTTCGTTCAGGCCATTCACGACGCCGGCCTGCTTTACTGGAAGCACTCCGACGGCAACCTGATGCCCCTGCTGGACATGCTGGTCGAAGCCGGCATCGACGGGATCGACCCGATCGACCCGCTGGCCGGGATGGACATCGCCGCCATCAAGCGCGATTACGGTGACCGCGTGGCCATCAAGGGCAACGTGGACTGCGCCTACCTGCTGGTCTCCGGCACGCCCGAGCAGGTGGAATCGGCGGTGAAGTACTGCCTGCGCGTGGCCGCGCCCGGCGGCGGGTACGCGCTCTCCTCGAGCAACACCATTCATTCCGGCGTCAAGCCCGAACTGTACCTGGCCATGCGAAATGCGCTGCGCAAATACGGCACCTACCCTCTGGATATGGATGCCCTGGCCGACGGACGCCCGCCCGAGTTCGTCATGCAGCAGCCCTGAGATCAAAAGGCGGCCTCCGGGCCGCCTTTTTTTAATTTTTCCGCGCACACCGCCCGTTGAGAGAGGTGCGCCTCTGCCATGAAAGGCCAGGGAATTGCCAGCCCCTCTGCCCACCTGCCCTGATAGGGGAACATTTGGGGGTGCCCCTTCACCCATAAGGAAAACGATAGTCTTCAACCCATCCCCCCTACCCCCATGGGGGTGCCCCCACCTGCACCCACGCAGTGGGTGTTCCTGTAGGGGCCGGGTTGGTGGCTCCCATCTCCGTCACTGGGAAGGGGGGAGAAGATGACCGTGGAGGAAGGCGAGGGGTATACCCCTCGCCTTCCGGCTGCAAGTTGACTGGCAGCATTTCCAGACAAACCGCATCCAAATCCTTGACAAATATTTCACAACAGCGATATACTACAGGTACCCCCCTCCCCCCGGGGGTGGGGTAACCCGGGAAACGGGGACATCTCCCCGATACAGGGCAGGCTCCCGGGATGGCGGATCACCCCCTTCCGAGGGTATAAGGAGAGCCAGGAGATGCACGACCGAACAGACCACATCAACCGCCTGAAAACCGCCGAGGGACACCTGCGCGGCATCCAGCGCATGCTCGCCGAGGACGCCTACTGCATCGACGTCATCCGCCAGATCCAGGCCGTTCAGGCGGCCCTGTCCAAGGTCTCCGCTTCCATCCTGGACGAGCACCTCAACACCTGCCTGATCACCGCCGTGCGCGGTGACGACCCGGCCGAGCGCGAGCGCGTTCTCAAAGAGATCAGCTCCGTGATCAGTGAGTCCGGGAAACTGTAAACCCAAAACCGTTCATCACTGGAGTGTACTGATGCAAAACCTTACCTTCCGCATCCCCAATATGTCCTGCAGCCACTGCCTGCACACCATCAAGATGGAGCTTACCGAGCTGGAGGGCGTCAAGGACGTCACCGGCAGTCCGGCGGACAAGGTCATCACCGTCAGCTTCGACGCCCCGGCCGACGAGCAGCAGATCCGCGAGCTGCTGGAAGAGATCAACTACGCCGCCGAGTAACCGGGCCGGCAAAGCAGAAAAACCACCGCCGCCGGACGCCCCGGCGGCTTTTTACAGGAACACCGCATGGCAGAACGAACCCAGATCACCTTACCGATCACCGGTATGACCTGCGCCAACTGCGTCGCCACGGTCGAGCGCAATTTAAAGAAGGAAAAGGGCGTGCAGTCGGCCAGCGTCAACCTGGCCTCGGAGCGCGCCACGGTCGAGTTTGACCCGGCCGTCACCGGGCTGGACACGCTGATCGCCCGGGTGCGCCGCGCCGGCTACGACGTGGCCGCCGGTGAAGCCGAACTGGCCATCCGCCGCCTGTCGGACGACCGCGACGCCGCCCGCCTGGAGAAAGCTCTTCTGGCGGTGAACGGCGTGCTGGAGGCCCGCGTCTCCTACGCCTCCGAGCGCGCGCAGGTGCGCTACATCCCCACCATCGTCAGCCAGGCCGAGCTGCGCCAGGCCGTCGCGAAGGCCGGCTTCGAGGCCGTCGAAACCGGCGGCGAGGCTGTGGACGCCGAAGCCCGGGCCCGCCAGGCCGAGATCGACCAGCAGCGCCGCCTGCTGATCACCGGCCTGCTCTTCACCCTGCCGCTGTTCGTGCTCTCCATGGGCCGCGACCTGGGCCTGCTGCCCATGAGCCTGGGGCACTCCCCCATCTTGAACTGGCTGTTCTTCGCCCTGGCCACTCCCGTGCAGTTCTACGTCGGCTGGCAGTACTACGTGGGCGCGTTCAAAGCCCTGCGCAACGGCTCGGCCAACATGGACGTGCTGGTGGCCATGGGCTCATCGGCAGCCTACTTCTATTCCATCCCGGTGGTGCTGGGGTGGATCGACGGCCACGCCTACTTTGAAACCTCGGCCGTGATCATCACCCTGATCAAGCTGGGCAAGTTCCTGGAAGCCCGCGCCAAGGGCCGCACCAGTGAGGCCATCAAGAAGCTGCTGGGCCTGCAGGCCAAAACCGCCCGGGTGGTGCGAAACGGCGAAACGCTGGAAATCCCTGTCGAGGACGTGGTCCCCGGCGATCTGGTACTGGTCCGTCCTGGCGAGAAGATCCCGGTGGACGGCGTGGTGGTGGAAGGCCGCTCGGCCGTGGACGAGTCCATGCTGACCGGCGAATCGCTGCCGGTGGAAAAAGGCCCGGGCGATCCGGTGATCGGCGCTACGCTCAACAAACTGGGCATGCTGCAGTTTGAGGCCACGAAGGTCGGCAAGGACACCGCCCTGGCCCAGATCGTCAAACTGGTGGAGGACGCCCAGCTCTCGCGCGCTCCCATCCAGCGGCTGGCGGACCGCATCTCGGCGGTGTTCGTCCCGGCCGTGATGGCCGTCGCGGCGCTCACCTTCCTGGTCTGGTACTTCCTGATCCCCCTGCCAGCCGGCGCGGAGACGCCGCTCTTCACCCGCGCGCTGATCAACGCCGTGGCCGTGCTGGTGATCGCCTGCCCCTGCGCCATGGGCCTGGCCACCCCCACTGCGGTGATGGTCGGCACCGGCAAAGGCGCGGAAATGGGCGTACTGTTCAAATCTTCCGAGGCGCTGGAGCGGGCCGGACGGCTGACCAGCGTGGTGCTGGACAAGACCGGCACCATTACCCGCGGGCAGCCCTCGGTGACCGACGTGGTCCTCTGCGACTTCCCGGAGGGCGAAAATGAGCTGCTGCGCCTGGCCGCCTCGGTGGAATCCGGCTCCGAGCACCCCCTGGGCGAGGCCATCGTGGCCGCCGCCTCGGAGCGCGAGCTGGCCGTCAGCCGGCCGGCCGCCTTCCAGGCTGAAGTCGGACTGGGCGTGAGCGCCGAGGTTGACGGACGCGCCGTGGCGGTCGGCAACCTGCGCATGGCCCGCGAGCGCGGCCTGGACCTGAACGGGCTGGAGCCGGAAGTCCGGCGCCTGCAGGGCGAAGCCAAGACTGCCATGCTGGTGGCGGTGGACGGCGCTGTGCGCGGCGTGGTGGCCGTGGCCGACCCGGTCAAGGAAGGCAGCAAGGAAGCCATCCGCCGGCTGCACGACATGGGCTTGAAAGTGGTCATGATCACCGGCGACAACCGCCAGACCGCCGAAGCCATCGCCCGCGAGGTGGGCGTGGACGAGGTCCGCGCCGAAGTGCTCCCCGGCGACAAGGCCGCCGAGGTCAAAGCGCTGCAGGCCCGCGGCGAGGTGGTGAGCATGGTCGGCGACGGCATCAACGACGCCCCGGCGCTGGCCCAGGCGGACGTGGGCATTGCCATCGGCACCGGCACGGACGTGGCCATGGCCTCCGCCCCGGTGGTGCTGATCAGCGGCGACCTGCGCGGCGTGGCCCGTGCGGTAGAGCTCTCGCGGCGCACGCTGCGCACCATCCGGCAGAACCTGTTCTGGGCATTTAACTACAATGTGCTGCTCATCCCTGCCGCCGCGGCCGGACTGCTCAACCCGATGCTGGCCGCCGGGGCGATGGCCTTCTCCAGCGTGTTTGTGGTCACGAACTCGCTCCGGTTGAGGAGAGTCAAGGTCGAATAAGCCTTTACGGGCAGCACCTTTTCAGGAGAACTGCAAATAACAGATACCCGGCCGGGGAAGGACAAAGTCCTTCCCCGGCTCGTTTTCCCAGCAACCATTGGGCGGTATCCTGACCATTCGGTGGGTTGAAGACCATCATCATGGCAGATGCCTCGAAGAAGACCAGAAAGGCCATGCACCAGCCCGGGTCCATGATCTGGTCCAGGACCATGATATGGCCTTCGACCATGATATGATCAATACTGCGCAAACTCTCACCCAAGGAGACGTCACACCGCTGTGAACCTTGAACAACAATTCTGGCTGCGGGCTGTCCTTCAAATCGGCGGTTCTTTTCTCCTCGCCTATCTGGTGCACCGCCTCTCCAGACGTCTGGCCCGGCCGCTGACCCGGCTGTTTCTGGATAAGAGCCGCCCCGCCAGCCCGGAGCGGGTGGGCACGCTGAACCAGCTGCTGTCCAGCTTCATCAGCTTCCTGGCCTTCTTCATCGCCGCGCTGGTCTCGCTGACCCTGTTCGTGCGGGTCGACACGCTGGTCTGGGTTGTGGGCCTGTTCAGCGCCGCTTTCGGCCTTTCGGTCCGCCCCATGGTCTCGGACATTATGACCGGCATAGGCTTTCTCTTCGAGGACAGTTTCTCCGTCGGTGAGAAAGTGGAGATTCTGAACATCGAGGGCGTGATCGAGGAGATAAACCTGCGCTCCACCCTGCTGCGCGCGCCCACCGGCGAGCTGTACGTTATTCCTAACGGAGAAATCCGCACCATCCGCAACTTCAGCCGCGGGCGGTTTTCCACCGCCAATATCACCCTGTATCTGGCGGCGGCCGACCTGGGCAAAGCCATCCCCCTGCTGGAAGAGGTGGGCGTCGAGGCGGTCTCGCTGCTGCCCAACTTGCTCGAACCGTGGAAGGTGATCAGCGCCACCGGCACCGTCGGGCATCAGGCCGAGCTGACCCTGCTGGCCAAAGCCCGCTTCGGCTGCGCCGCCGAGCTGCGCCCCCGCCTGCTCTCGCTGGTGCAGGAGCGGCTGGCGGAAAAGGGCATTCAGCTGATGAACTAGCCGCGCGGCCTGCGCCCCAGCAGCACTTCCACCCGGTGAACGGAGCCCTTCGCCTGCAGCGGCACGCGCAGGTCGGGCAACTCCCGGCCGTCCAGCTTCACGCTGATCACTTCCCGCCGGGCGCCCTCCGCCTCCTCCTCCATCCGGTTGGTCACCCGGATCTGGTACAGGGATTCTCCCCAACGGTACTCCATCTCGTACTGCTCCCAGTCCCCCGGTATCACCGGGTCGATCACCAGTTCCTCGCCCTCGCGCCGGAGCCCCAGTATCGCCTCCAGGCCCAGCCGGTAGGTCCAGCCGCTGGAGCCGGTGTACCAGGTCCAGCCGCCGCGGCGGACGTGCGGCTCGGTGGAGTACACGTCCGCGGCGATGACATACGGCTCCACTTTGTACACGTCGGCCAGCTCTTTGGTAGCGCTGTGGTAGACGGGGTTCAGCAGGCGGAACAACTCAAACGCCCGGTCGCCGTCCCTCAGGCGGGTGAAGGCCCACACCGTCCAGGTGGCAGCGTGTGTGTACTGCCCGCCGTTCTCGCGGATACCGGGCACGTAGCCCTTGATGTACCCCGGATCGCGCGGCGTGGTGTTGAAAGGCGGGGTAAACAGCAGCAGCAGCCGGTCCTCCGGGCGCACCAGCCGCTGGCGGACCGCTTCCATCGCCTGGCGGGCGCGCTCCGGCCGGCCCCCGCCGCTCAGCACCGACCAGGACTGGGCGATCGAGTCGATCTGGCACTCCCGGTTTTTCGATGAGCCCAGCGGCACACCGGAGTCGTAGAAAGCGCGCAGGTACCACTCCCCGTCCCAGGCGTGCTCCTCGATGGCCTGGACCAGGCGTTGGGCATCCTCGCGGTAGCGGGGAGCGGCCTCCGCCAGACCGGCCTGCTCGCACAGCCAGGCGAAGCGCCGCAGCGTCTCCACCAGGAACCAGCCCAGCCAGACGCTCTCGCCCCGGCCCTCGATGCCCACGCGGTTCATGCCATCGTTCCAGTCACCGGCGCCCATCAGCGGCAGCCCGTGCGGCCCACGGGTGCTCCCCCGCTCGATGGCCCGCTGGCAGTGCTCGAAGATGGTGTAGGCCTTCGGGGTGTGCTCGTACTGCCCGTAGCGCTCGTCTTCGCCCTCCCTGAGCAGCGGCGCCTGCAGGAAGGGCACCTCCTCCCGAAGCAGGCCGGTGTCCCCGGTCACACGCACGTACTCGGCCACCACGTAAGGCAGCCAGAGCAGGTCGTCGCTGATGCGCGTGCGCACGCCGCGCCCGGAGGGCGGGTGCCACCAGTGCAGCACATCCCCCTCCTCGAACTGGTGGCGGGCGGCGTTGAGGATCTGCTCGCGGGCGATCTCCGGGCGCACCGGCAGCAGCGCCAGCACATCCTGCAGCTGGTCGCGGAAGCCGAAGGCCCCGGAGGACTGGTAAAACGCCGTCCGGCCCCAGATGCGGCAGGAGAGCGTCTGGTAGAGCAGCCAGCGGTTGAGCATAAGGTTCATGGCCGGGTCGGGCGTGCGCACCTGAACCGTCGAGAGCAGCGGCTCCCAGAAGTCGCTCACCCGCTGCCAGGAGCGCTCCACCTCTTCGGCCTGACTGTAGCGGCGCAGCAGCTCCAGGGTGTGCTCTCGGTCGTCCCCCTCCCCCAGCACAAAGTAGACCTCGCGCACCTCGCCGGGGTCCAGGTCCACATGCACCTGCAGGACGGCGCAGGGGTGCTCGCCCGGCGTCACCCGGCTCTCCAACCCGATACGGGAAAGCCCGGCCGGGTTGGACAGCGAGCCATTGCGTCCGATGAACTCCATGCGGTCGGCGGTGTAGCCGTGCACCGCCGTCCCGGCCTGCAGGAAGGCCACCCGTCGGCCGAACTCGGCGTTGTAAGCGTTCATGCCCAGCAGGGCGCGCTGCTCGGGCAGGTATTCCTGAACCAGCGTCCACTCGCTGTCCGAGCGCAGCGTGCCCAGCACCCACTCCACATACTGGGTGGCGGTCACCCGCCGCGGGCGGTTCCAGGTGTTTTCCAGCCGCAGCCGGATGATCTTGACCGGGTCCTGCGGGTCGGCGAACAGGCGCAGCCGCTGGCGCAGGCCGTGGCTGTTGTGCTCGAACTCGGTATAACCCACCCCGTGCCGTACCCGGTACGGGNACCCGTGCCGTACCCGGTACGGCTCGCCGGAGGGAGCCGGCTGAGGCGCCGGTGACCAGATGATGCCGGTTTCCTCGTCTCGCAGGTAGAGCGCTTCACCGGTGGGGTCGCTGACCGGGTCGTTGGACCAGGGCGTCAGCCGGTTCTCCCCGCTGTTCAGCGCCCAGGTGCACGAGCTGCCCGATTCACTGACCAGAAAACCAAAGTGAGGGTAGCCGATCACGTTCACCCAGGGCAGCGGCGTGCGCTTTCCGGGCGGCAGGTCGATCACATACTCGCGCCCGTCGGGGGTGAAGCCGCCGTAGCCGTTGTAGAACTGCAGGTCCTCGAGCGGCTCCAGCGGCGGGGTCTCCTCAAATTCCTCACTGGACGGACGGCTGGGCACAAACGCCGGCAGGTGCGGCACGTGCACGGCGTACCCCTCCAGCTGCCCGGCCAGGTCGCCGCGCTCGTCGTCCAGCACCACCCGGGCCACGCTCAGCAGCAGCGTGCGCTCCTCGGGCAGCATCTGGTCGGAAAACAGCACAAAGATCCCGCCTCGCTGGTTGAGCCAGTTGTCGGAGCCGGTGCGTGCAATCAGGCGGTACAGCAGCCGGTTCAGCTCCATGCCGTAGTCGGTGGGCTGCTGGTTGAGCAGCACCAGGTCCACCTTGAAGCCCCGCTCGCGGTAATAGCGGTGCGCCTGCAGCACCTGCCGCACCAGCTCCAGCCGCTGCGGGTCGGCCATGCGGACCAGGATGATGGGGTAATCCCCGGAGATGCCGAAGCGCCACAGCCCGGACTGCCCCAGTCGGTTGGCGGCAAGCACCTCGGGCAGGCTGCGCATGGACGGCAGCAGGTAGAGTGATGCCGAGAGCAGCTGCAGAATGCGCTGCAGATCGCGCGAGCCGATGTCCTGGCGGCGCAGGTAAGCCTCGGCCTCCAGCCGGGCCTGGTGGAAGGCCCGGTCCACCTGAGACCACTGCCGGTAGCGCGCGGCCAGGCGAATAACCTCCTCGCGGCTGCCGGCGGCGATGGTCAGCCAGGCCAGGCGGGTGTTCTGGTGCGGCTCCAACACCACTTCCTGCCCGAGCGAGAAGATCGGGTCCAGCGTGGCGCCGGTCGCGCCGGGCCGCCCGTCCGGGTTGAGCAGCCGGGCCGGAGCGGCGGGGCTTCCGCCGCGGCCCAGGAAAGCCATGCGGTCGGTTTCGAACAGCCCGGTCTCCTCCATGTTCTCCACCAGCAGCGTGTGCCCCAGGAAGACCGGTTTTTCGCTCTCCGAGCGCGGCCGGCGGCGGAAGAGCAGCAGGTTGTACTCGGGGATGTACTCGCTCTGGATGAACAGTTTGTTGAACGCCGGATGGCGCGCGTCCGCGGCCTGCGGGGCCAGGATCACCTCGCCGTAGGAGTCCAGCCGCAGCCGGCGGCGCCGGTTGGTCGGGTTGCTCAGGTGCACCCGGCGGATTTCCACCGGGTCCTCCGGTGACAGGGTCACCTCCAGCGTCGAGGCGATGCCCCGCACCGTCTTCTTAATCACCTGCATGTGCGAGTGGAAGGTGGACACCACCCGGTCCGCGTGCCGGGGAATGGGCTGGTGGGCCAGCGACCACAGCGACGGCCTGTCCTCACCCGCCTCGGAGGCGTAAATCCAGATCCCGTGCCGGTCGGTGACCGCGTCCGGCTGCCAGCGGGTCAGGTCCACGTCCTGCCAGCGCAGGAAGCCGCTGCCCGACTGCGAGACCAGGCTGGTCATGGCGCCATTGGAGAGCAGGTGCACCTGCGGGATGGGCGTGGAAAGCTGCACACGCCAGGGGACGGTCTCCAGCAGTTCGGGCACCAGCCGCTGCGTACCGGTCACGTTCTCCGATTCGGGGTTCTGCAGCGGGACCGAATGCGGCACCTGCTCCTGCAGCAGCAGCTCCACCGCCCGGATGCGCGGGTCGGAATGCATGCGGCGCACAAAAAGCCCGTCCTTGAGGAAGTCCACCAGCGCCATCAGGATCATGCCCTGGTGATGGGACATGAACGAGCGCACGATGCCGTACTCCTGCCCGACCATCATGCGCGAGCGGGTGAAATCGACCGCTTCGTAAAAGCCGTAGCGGCCCAGCAGCCCCAGGTCGGCCAGCCGGCGGGCGTTGCGGATCACGCTGCGGGGCTGGTAGCGCACCGCCATCAGAGACGCGTACGGCGCGATCACCCGGTCGTCCGACAGGCCGCGCTTGAACCCCAGCCCGGGCACGCCGAAGGCCCGGTACTGGTAGTTCTGGTTGGCGTCGAAGCGGTAGAAGCCGGATTCGGAGATGCCCCAGGGCAGCCCGATTTCGCGGCCGTACTCGATCTGCCGCAGCACCGCCCCCTGCGCGGACTGCTCCAGCAGCGTTTCGGGGTAGGCGCGCAGGAAGAGCGGCGGCATCAGGTACTCGAACATGGTCGCCGACCAGGAAAGCAGCACCCGCAGGTCCCCCACCCGGGTCATCGGGCGGTTGAGGTGCAGCCAGTGCTCCGGCGGGGCGTCGCCCTTGGCGATGGCGATCAGGCTGGCGATGCGCGCTTCCGAGGCCAGCAGGTCGTAGTAATTGCGGTCCATGGTGGCCGCGTCCAGGTTGTAGCCGATGGAGAAGATGCGCTTCTGCGGGTCATAGAGGAAGGTAAAGTCCATCTCCTCCACAAAGCACTCCGCCCGCTGGATGATAGTCTGGTACGCGCCGGTAAGCGCTTCCGCGCTGGCAGCCGCCCGCCGCATGGCCTCTTCGACCTGCCCCAGCCAGTCCTCCACCTCGTCCGTGGCTCCCAGTTCGGGGTGGTCGGCCAGCCAGCCGCGCAGCTCGCGGATCACCTCCTCCGCTTCCTGGACGTGGCGGCCGATTTCCCCCAGCGCGGGCCGGTAGGGCAGCGCGGTGCGCAGGAACTCCAGCCAACCGGCCATCTCCACGCGGCGCAGCGCCTCCGGCGGGTCCTGCAGCAGCGGCAGCCAGGGCACCAGCTCGTGGATGGTGCGGTCGATGCCCTGGTAGATCATCTCCACCAGCTGCGAGGTCTGCGCCAGGTCGGCCAGCACCGCCGGGTTCAGCTCATCCTCGTGCTCGCGGATGTACTCGGCCAGCGCTTTCTTGACTTCCTGCCAGCGGACGCCGCTCAGCTGCCGGTACAGTTCCCACCAGCGCTCCGGATGGGGAATCGCCTCCCGAATCACCTCCTTCACCCGGCGGATCTCGTCCTCTATGGGCTGCAGGTCCTCGCCAGCGGGCAGGCTCTTCAGCGCCTCCAGCAGCAGGCTGAGCGTATCCAGCAGGCCCTCCCAGCGCTGCCCGCGGAACACCTGGCTTTCGATCACCTCACGCAGGCTCTGCGCGGTGACGATCAGGCTGGCGGCCAGGTTGCCGCTGTCCACGGTGGAGATGTAGCGGGGCGTCAGCGGCTGCAGGGTGACGGTGTCGATCCAGTTGAGGAAGTGCCCCCGGTAGCGCTCCAGTTTGTCCATCGTGTCGAAGGTCTGCTTCAGCCGCGCGGAGAGCATGAACTGGTCGATGTACCCCAGCGCGAAGGCCCCCAGCGTGGAGGTCAGCAGCAGGCCGATGTTGGTCGGCGAGGTGCGGTGCGCCACCTGCCCCACCGGCCATTCCTGGAAGTGATCGGGCGGCAGCCAGTGATCCTCGGGCCCGACGAAGCGCTCGAAGAAGGACCAGGTGCGCCGTGCGATCAGGCGCAGCTCTTCCATCTCCTCCGGGGTGAGCGTTTCCTGGCGGCGGGGCGGCGCCTGGTTGAGGATCACGCCAATCTGCGGCGAGGCGATCCACAGCAGCAGCAGCGGCGCCGCGGCCCACAGCGCGCCGGGCCGCAGCAGCCCCACCAGCACCGCCACGGCCAGCACCCACAGGATGGCGACGGTCATCTCCACCCAGGCGACCACCCGGG
>CZCB01006571.1_pt1 | contig 12991 bp, 10 predicted proteins | sample 591991 | NCBI WGS metagenome assembly CZCB01 (sample SAMEA3556809, study PRJEB10932) | anaerobic digester metagenome | reverse complement strand
AGGCGGCAGCAGCGACCTGCTCAAATATCCTGTCCCTAAGTTCTTTTTCTTTCCGCTGAAGCAAATCATACCGTGACGAGAGATCCGCCAGAAGGGCATTGTATTTCGATGGATCCGACCTTTCGATCCCCTTGATGATGTCCGTTTTACACAGCTGCACAAACTGATCCGCCATGTCTTTCAGCGTATCGAGCTCTGCCCGCTCCCTCTCTTCCGATTGTGCAGCCAGCCTGTCGACAGTTTCCATTATCTTCATGTTTTCAGACTCAACATCATCTGCAAATGAAGCATCTCTGTCGACCACAGCCCGTGACATGCTCTGAAACTGTCTGCTGATCATGCCGCTGATCTCACGGACACTGATAATGCGGCTGTTGTTGCTGTCGGCACTTGATGCGATCTCCGACACCATCATGTTGTAGCCGCCGAATGTGACTGCCAGCGTTGCAGCTGAACATATTAAAATCGTTACCATAAATGCCAGGGTCAGTTTCGCTCTGATTTTTATCATTGCTCCATCTCCGTTACCTAAGATCAGCCGGCACTATTCTTTTGCGTGACACTTCTCATCCCAACAGAAGTGCCTGTTACAGAGAAGTGTCACCACACCTTGCTCCAGTGTGACATTACCCGTCCGCAGAGGGATGCGACACAAATTTCCCTTTATTTATTTCGATATAGTGTGACAAATTCCTCCTTGACACCGTTTCGACATAAAATTTGACATTGGCATCATTTTCATATATTAATATTTGTTGTGATAATATTTTCCGAAAAAAGAGGATTATTTAATTCGGTGCAGAATTATAATTATTGCCTTTTTTTCGGACATCGCTGTACAAATGAAAAGAATATGGCTGTTGAGGCATAGTTGCAGGATGGTTCGATATGAAAAAGGGAAAGGCAAAAAGATCGCAAAAACGATATCTTTCAATAGTTCTTGTCCCTCATTCGTCAAGTCGTGTAAAAGTATTCAGGTTCAATTCATTTTACATCAAGCTGGTCACATTCTTCATGGTACTTATTGCAGCGTTCGTGGCCGGCGGCCTTTACATATCCAAACTGCTTGAAGAAAACAGGACGCTGAAAGAGAATGTCATAAGCCTTTACAGCACGACTGCCGAGCAGAATGCACTCCTGCAGAAGAAAACGGAAGAGATCGATACACTCAGGAAAGAAAGCGAGGCTTTCAGGGAAGTCGTAAACGACAGGATAGAGGAATTCACAGATAAGTTCAACCGACTGGCCGACGAATACCTGGAGGAAAGGAGCCTCGACCTCAGGGCAAGCCGTTCGGGTGAAAGGACGGAGACGGCGTTCGTCGCAGATATGCGTTCGCTCAAGATTTCCCTGGACAGGCTGGGAGTGCTGTACAGCAGATCAGGGTTGCCGGATGCCGATCTTGACTCCGTGGAGGAAAGGATAAACGCTTTCATGGAAGTCATACCCACGTTATGGCCGGTGGAAGGCAGGATCACGGACAGATTCGGTTACAGGAAGGATCCTTTCACCAGGAAGAAAACGTTCCACTACGGTCTGGATATAGCCGCCGACGTAGGGACGTCCATAAAGGCTTCCGCAAGCGGGAAGGTCACTTATGTCGATTATACGTATGCAACGGGACGCACGGTCAAGATCGATCACGGCAATGGTTTCATCACTGTATACGGGCACTGTTCCAGGATCCTCGTGGAGCCGGGCCAGCAGGTAAAAAAGGGCGACGTGATCGCGAAAGTGGGAAGCACAGGCCGCAGTACGGGCCCGCACTGCCACTTTGAGATCCATCTGTACGGAACAGCCATAGATCCCCTGGATTACCTGGAGAAAAAATAGCACCATACAGGTCCATCAAAGGGTCGGTCAAAGAAAATTACGGGAGGTAGGCCATGTTGAAAAGGAAAGCAGGTTTCCGTGAAGGAGTAGACACGCTCGTCGGAAGCAGTTCGGTATTCAAGGGAAGCATCGAGTCTGAAGGTACTGTGAGGGTAGACGGAAAAGTTATCGGTGATATTAAGGTCGGCGGCGATGTGTATATCGGCAACGGCGCTTCAGTCGAAGGAAACGTGGAAGCTGGCAACGTGAATCTTGCCGGGACGATAAAGGGAAACATCGTCACCAGGGGTCTGCTCAAGATCCTTTCCACCGCCAGGCTGTATGGCGATATCAAAATCAGCAGCTTTGTCGCGGATGAAGGCGCACTGTTCCAGGGCAAGTGCGAAATGATCGATGAGACGGAACCGGAAACGAATCACACAAAACGCAAAAGGAATTACAGGAAGAGCACCGTGCTGGAAGATATCTACGAAGAAAGCGGCGGTTCGGGATCCGACTCATGACCCGGTCCGGGACCAGTTTCAAGGCAATAAAAGACAGTCAAATATACCAAGCTCTGCAAACAGCAGAATGGCGCTCATGATAAGCATTGCGATCAGGAGGCGGACCAACAGGCGGATCCTGTTGATGTTCCGCCTTTCTACATACCACCATCTGCGGTACAGGTTGCTGTTCCTGAACATGCCGGCACCTCGGCTGCATCCTTCCGCACTTTGCTGATGCAGCACCGTTTTACGTTCATAATATGCCGCATGATCCATTTTGGTTACAATCAGGATCGTTTCATGTTTTTCAGTATCTCTATCGACATGTAGCGTTTCAGGGTGGTTTCAGCCTGGACGTAGAGATCTTCGAGGAACAGACCGTACAGGTCATTGTCCTCCAGCAGGTATTTGCTCTGGAGTATCCTGTCCAGCAGGCTGCTGATCTTTTTCTGGACCTCCCTGTCTTCCAGGGCTTTCAGGTTCCTGTCCTTTGCGATGACGAGCCTCAGCAGCGAAGGAATCCTTAACGCAGGTGTTTCAGTCTCCTGGTCGAAACCCAGCAGCGTGTCTATATCCAGGTCCAGTTCCTGGGCGATGGTCATCATCACTTCAAGGCTGGGATTAGTTTTCTTCCCGTTTTCGATCTGTGAGAGGTAACCCGGTGATATGCCGACCTGCCTGGCAAAATCCACAAGGGATATGTTGTACTCTTCCCGCCTGGCCCTGATTATTTCCCCCGCTTTTATCCGCAAGACCCCTGCCTCCCCTGCCGGTATTGCCGCGAGTCGATATTGCTGCGGTACAAGTTTATTTTATAGGATTGATGGATAGAAAACAATAAGCAGATATGCGCATGTCATGTCAGCCGTCCTGCATGTTTAGCGCGGGCCGTTCCGGCCCGGCCTGGGACCGCCCGGGCATACGATACGTCAACAGGCTGACCTGTGTGTCAGGAACCCTGATTTATGCTATAATAAACTTTGGCGTTTCATTTGCCGGAACTGCCTGAACGGCAAAACAGTCTAATTATTCTGTAGTAAACGTTTTAGCTGTCTGATTTTACAAGGAGGAGAAGATGAACCTGGGAAGAAAACGTACCGCCGACGGGGCGGAGAAAAAACGCAAAAAACCGGCGAAAGCCGACAAACCAAATAAAAAGAAGAAATCTTCATTCATAAAAAAGTTTGCACTGACGCTCATATCCTGCATACTTCTGTTCGCCCTCGCGATCGGGTGCGCGATTGTCGGACTGGTAGGCGGTGCCGTCTACGCATATTTAGAGACGGCGGAGCCCATAACCGACGAGCAGTTGATCGCCAAGGCATCCAGCAGGACTACGCTGATCTATGACGCAAAGGGCAACATAATACAGAAACTCACGGGTAAGGACAACATGGACAGCGAGCCTGTCACGGACAAGGAAGTGCCGCAATACCTGAAGGATGCCATCATCTCCATCGAGGACGAGCGCTTTTCCCAGCATCCCGGCGTAGATATCCAGGGCGTCATAAACGCGGGCCTGGGATTCGTCAAAAGCATACTCACAGGGAGCGAAGGAGCGACCAGGGGCGGCAGCACTATCACACAGCAGGTCGTGAAGAACATAACGGGCGACACGACACGCTCGATCAGGAGGAAGGTGCAGGAGGCCTATGCGGCTATACTGCTTGAGCGGAAACTGGAGAAATGGCAGATACTCGAACTCTACATGAACCTGGGCTACTGGGGCAACAGCTGCACCGGGGTACAGTCCGCATCAAAGAAATATTTCGGCAAACCCGTAAGCGAACTTTCACTGGCCCAGTGCGCACTGCTCGCAGGCATAACGAAAAACCCGGCCAAGTATAACCCATTTACGGAAAAGGGCCGCCAGGAAGCCAAGAAACGCCAGGAAGTCATACTCGGAAAGATGCTCGAACTGGGAAAGATATCACAGGAAGAATATGAACAGGCCATCGATGAGGACCTGAAATATGCCCTCAATACCGGTTCACGGCAGGCAACCAGTGTCCAGAGCTATTTCGTCGACCAGGTAATAGTGGATGTCCGCAACGCGCTGATGGAAGAGATGAACATATCCGCCACCATGGCCAATTACATGATATACGGGGGCGGACTTGAGATATATACAACGATGGACCCCAAGGTCCAGGCCGACATGGACTCGGTGTTCATGGACGATACGTATTTCCCGCTCGTGAACGAAACGGCCAAAAGGCAGATGGAACATCCGCAGGCAGCAATGGCGATAATAGACATCCAGAACGGCCACGTAAAAGCGCTTTATGGCGGCTACGGCAAGAAGGAAGCCAGCAACACGCTCAACAGGGCTTCATCCTCGCTCATGAAAAGACAGCCGGGTTCCACCGCCAAGCCCATAGTGGTATACGGTCCGGCAATCGATCTGAAAGTAGTCACAGCCGCCACCGTCGTCGATGACAGGGCCGTATACATGCTCGGAGAAAGGGATCCCGAGCGGGCGTACCCGACCAATTACAACAACAGGTACGACGGCCTCACGACCATACGCAACGCCATAAAGAATTCCGTCAACGTCGTCGCGGCAATAGTGTGGAGGGACATGCTCGGCGCTGACAATTCAATAGAATACCTCAAGAAAGTCGGCATCAACAGGGAGAAGGAAAAATACATCTCCCTGGCCCTGGGCGGATGGGAACAGGGCATCAATCCCCTGCAGCTGGCCGCTTCCTACGTGCCATTCGCAAATGAAGGCATTTATTACGAGCCGACGACCTTTACGCTGGTAAAGGACAGCAACGGGAAGGTCCTTATAGACAGGACCAGTAAGAAGGCAACCATCGTGTACAGCAAAGAGACGGCCTTCATCATGACCGAATTGCTCAAGGAAGTCACCAAGGGCAGGAATTCGCCATACCCGTACCCGGGAACGTCTGCTTCGACTGTCAATGAGCAGATAATAGGCATGCCGGTGGCCACCAAGACCGGGACGACGCAGAGCAATATCGACAAATGGCTGGTAGGCTACACCCCCTACTATGCCGCTGCGGTCTGGTACGGGTATGACAACTCGGGCGGCGAGCCCATACCTGTAAAGACGGAGGAGATGTACCAGGCACACAAGATTTGGGCTGCCGTCATGAAAAAGGTACACGAAGACCTTCCAAAGAAAGATTTCAACCCGATGCCCGAAGACATCGTAACCAAAGAGATCTGCATCTATTCGGGCAAAATAGCGACGGATCTGTGCAGGCACGACCAGAGAGGCAATGCCACGATAAAGGAATATTTCATAAAAGGCACGGAACCGCGCGACGATGACATCTGCACGGTCCATATACAGGCACGGGTATGTACTGAAAGTAAGGACACCATGGGCCGCAGTCTGCTTGCTGGACCTTATTGCCCTGAAGAAAAGGTTGAAACGAAAGTGTTCATACAGCGTGATCCTCCCTATATGCCTCAGAAGCCCAACGAAAAGGCCCCGAGAGACGTCGTGTACGAACTGCCGGCAGGTGAATACTGCACTGTGCACGGCGCCCCGCAGACACCGGAATTCACCGATCCGTTCGACTTGCCGTGGTCTTTTGGCGGAAATGGCGGCACTTCCACGGATAACGGACAGGGTGCCGGACAGCAGCAGGAACTGCGGGACAGCAGTTCATTGTACGAGGATGTCCCCGGCGGCAGTCCCGCAGAGGGTCCCCGTAACAATGACGGGTACGACTGGCCCGAAAACGTCCCGCTGGAATGACACCCATAATTATTGCAAATAAACTTCTGATTTTACATTGAACATTGCCATGCATGAAGCTAATATATCGGCAGGGGGGGTTAGATCATGAGCAATATAGATCCGATGAAACTGGATGTCGATATCGAACAGTTCTGGAAAGATGACGAACTGGCACACAGAGACAACTGTTTCAGCCCGGATGCACCGCAGGTGGCGCTGGGCATCAGGATGAGCGAGGAATGCGTCTTTGCTGAACTGGGAGAAGAGGGCAATCCGTGGGGTTTCACGCCCCGCGAAAGAAGGCTCGAACTGAACAAGCGCTATAACGACAAGGCAGAAAAGATCGTAGGGATAAGGCTTCTCCCTGAGACACTTCCTGAGCCGGATGCCGAGTTTCCCTATATCAAGAGGATCGGGGAGGTCTTCGAAGGAAAATACATCCACAACGGCGTCGCCGAGTGGCTGGAAGGTACGGTCAGCACCCCGCAGGAACTGGAAAAGCTGCTCGACAGGGTGGAAAAACTCGACCTGCGCGAATTCATGCTCCCGCCCAACTGGGAAAGTGAAAAAAAGCGTATTTATGAAAAGTATGGGATAAAACCCCCTCTGCTGAGACACATAAGGGGTCCCGTCACGCTGGCCACATCGATCTACGGTGCCGAAAACCTCATATTCCTCATCATAGACGAGCCTGACCTTGCCAAAAGATTCTCGGAAGTCATATGCAAGGTGATACTCGACATGGCGAGGATCATGGACGAAGAGGCAGGATATGACGAGACGAACCGTCCCGGCGGATTCAGCTTTGCCGATGATAATTGCTGCCTGCTGACGCCCGAGATGTATGAGTTATTCGGATACCCCATACTCAAGGCCGTTTTCGATAAATACAGCCCGAACCCCGAGGATATGCGGTATCAGCATTCAGACTCCGACATGGGGCATCTGCTTCCGATACTGGGCAGACTGAACCTCACAGGCTGCAACTTCGGCCCGAAGGTTCTCGTGGACGAGATACGCAAGTACATGCCCCGCACGAGGATAGACGGCTGCTTGTCGCCGCTGACATTCATGCACAACGACATCGAGGCGATCATAAATGAAGTGAAGCGCGACTGTGAAATGGCAAAGGAAAGCAGGGGGCTCAACCTCTCGACGGCCGGCTCCATCAACAACGGCAGTCTCCTGACAAGCATGCGCGCAGTCATGTACGCTATCCAGAAATACGGCAGATATTAAGACCAACGAAAGGATAACCATGTCAAATATATATATGAGTGATCACAACGGATATAAAGCATGGCTGGCATACAGCCATCCCATCTGGAAAAAACCTGACCTTAAAGGCATGTCTTTCGACAGCATATGTGCCGGTCCGGACCGGACCGGGCTCGAAGTTGCCGCAAGAGAACTGAAAGATGCACTTGCAGCCATATACGGCAGGACGCCGGAACCGGTCGACCGGCCTTCTTCGGACAGCACTATACTGCTTTATCTCATCCCGCAGGAAGGCACGGAAGCAGGGCTCATCTCCGACAGCGAGGCATCCCGCATAGGCACGGAAGGCTTCCTCATAAAACGCTGCAGGGTCGGCGATGCCAGACCCGTGGTCATAGCTGCAAAGACCCCTGCAGGCGTCCTGTATGGCGTATTTGCACTTATAAGGCACATCCTTTGCGGCAGGTTAGATAAAAATCCATACATACTCGAGAACCCGGCCATCAGGCTCCGTATGCTAAACCAGTGGGACAACATGGACGGCAGCATCGAAAGAGGCTATGCCGGCCGCTCGATCTTTTACCAGGACGGACAGATCAGATCCGACCTGGAAAGAGTAGAGGACTACGCCCGGCTGATGGCTTCCGTCGGGCTGAACGGCATAGTCCTGAACAATGTCAACGTCCACTGGCACGAGACCAGGCTCATAACGAAGGAACAACTTCCCAATGTGGCAAAACTGGCGGACATATTCCGCAGGTATGGCATCAGGATCTTCCTGAGCATCAATTATTCAAGCCCGATCGAACTGGGCGGCCTGGAAACCGCCGATCCCCTGGACGACAGGGTGCGGGAATGGTGGTGCGAAAAGGCCGCTGAGATATACGAACATATACCCGATTTTGGAGGTTTCCTCGTCAAGGCCGACTCCGAGTTCCGCCCCGGTCCCTTCACATACGGCAGGAACCACGCCGACGGTGCGAACATGCTGGCTGCCGCTCTCAAGCCTTACGGCGGCCTGGTCGTCTGGCGCTGTTTCGTTTACAACTGCAGGCAGGACTGGCGCGACCGGACCACCGACAGGGCCAATGCCGCCTACGACAATTTCATGCCCCTCGACGGCCATTTTGACGACAACGTGATACTGCAGATCAAGAACGGTCCGATGGACTTCCAGGTGAGGGAACCTGTCCATCCGCTGCTTGGAGGACTCAAGAAAACGAATTACATGCTCGAACTGCAGGTGACCCAGGAATACACGGGCCAGCAGCGTCACCTCTGTTATCTCGCGCCGATGTGGAAGGACGTGCTGGAATTCGACACCTACTGCCGCGGAGAGGGAAGTACGGTAGCAAGACTGCTTTCGGAACCGGCCGAGGGCCTGATGGCGGGCATAGCGGCCGTATCCAACATCGGGGACGATATGAACTGGACCGGCCACGACCTGGCCCAGGCCAACCTTTACTGCTACGGCAGGCTGGCATGGGATCCGTGGCTCACCGCGGAAGACATAGCAAGAGAATGGACGATGCAGACCTTCGGCAGCGATCCTGCCGTCGTCGATACCATAACCGGCATGCTGCTCGACTCATACCACATATATGAAAGCTACACGGTACCGCTGGGCATAGGCTGGATGGTCAACCCCGGGCACCATTACGGCCCGAACGTGGACGGATACGAATACTCTGCGTGGGGCACGTACCACAGGGCAGACCACAAGGGGCTGGGAATAGACAGGTCCGTTGCCACCGGTACGGGCTTCGCAGGCAAATACTACCCGCCCAATTCGACCATGTACGAGAAAATAGAGACATGCCCGGAGGAACTCCTTCTCTTCTTCCACCGGGTCGAGTACACTTACAGGCTGAAATCAGGCGTTACGCTGATCCAGTTTATATACGACTCGCACTTCGAAGGCGCCGCCAGGGCAGCCGAACTGATCGAAAGGTGGAAAAGTCTGGAGGACCGGATCGACCCCGGCTGCTTTGCCCGCGTGCTGGCAAGGCTTGAAGAACAGGCGGCACACGCCTGCGAATGGCGCGACGTGGTAAATTCATACTTCTACAGGAAGAGCGGGATCCCGGACAAGAAAAACCGTCCGATCTACTAAGGACCTATTATATCGGATCAAACGCTTTCGAACCAAATTTGTCGGACTTAATATACTTTCCGGAAGTTACCCGGCTGAAAGGGCACATCGGTCGGAAAACTTCCGGGTTTGACGTTTTGCCTTTTTCAGCCCTTCACTGCCCCTATGGTAAGGCTCTTGATTATCTTGTCGTTCAGGAAAAAGTAAGTTATAAGGCTCGGAAGGACCATTATCACGACAGCTGCAAGCTGTATCGTCCAGCTTGTCGAGTATTGTCCCTTGAACCTGGTCAGGCTGACTGAAGATCACATGCTTCCTGGCCGGAGATCCGGCGGCCAGGCTTTACTGGCCGCACGGACTCCTGTCAGTTGATGCCTGTATTGCTTCTGATCACTGCCTTTACTGTTCCCTGTTCTGCTCGGTGAACTGCTGCTGTTTCAGGAGCCGAAGTCAGTGCCGGCAAAACAGCCCGCACGCATGTGCCCTCGCCCTTCACTGATGATATGTATAGCCCGTAACCGGCGCCATAGTACATTTTGATCCTCCTGTCGACATTTATCAGGCCGATATGCGTATGCATATCATCCCTGGAGCCGATGTCTTTTCTTATGTCAACTCTGGCTGCCGGCCGAGGCAGGCGCAAGAGGCTGGTATTCTGAAAAAAGTTTGTTGAGATGTTCTTCTTTTTCTTTCTCCATCCCGACTCCGTCATCGCGGATCGATATGACCACATCGCCGTTTTCCAGCATGCCGCTGATGTCTATGTGTCCGTCCTCCAGCTTCTCTTCCAGGCCGTGCACGATCGAGTTTTCGACTATGGGCTGGAGTATCAGCTTCGGCACGACGATCCGCCCTATATCCGGGCTGATATCGATACAGACGCCAAGCCGGTCGCCATACCTGAATTTTTGTATTTTGAGATAGTTCGTGATGTTCGTTATCTCATCATTCAGCGTAATGAAATCGTCACCGCTTATGCTGGCCCGCATCAGGTCGCCAAGCGCCTTGACCATATCGCCGATTTCAGGTACGTTCCTTATCCTGGCCATCCAGTTTATCGATTCCAGTGTATTGTACAGAAAATGGGGGTTGATCTTTTTGATATGTAATCGAGCACCTGCCTGATGACAGCATTCCTGACAGGATACGGAGAACAGTCCGTATCGGCGTCGGTTTCGGTTTCGCCGCCGCAACGGCCGTCATCCTGCGCAGCGTCAAGCTTCCTGACCATCACCGCGTTGCGGACGATATCCTGCATGCAGTTTATCTGCCGCAGGACCTTTTCTTTCTCGAGTTTTTCCTGCTCTTCCTTTTCGATCTGCTTTTTGGCTTTCAGGACGACTTCGATTGTTTCCTTCGGATCCGACGGTTTGAGGATGTAGTCTATTGCCCGCAGGTGGATCGCGGTCTGGGCATAGCTGAAATCCTGGTAGCCGGTAAGCAGTATGCTTTTGATATCCGGTACGATCTCCCTGGCTGCCCTGATCAGTTTCAGTCCGTCCATCCCGGGCATCCTGATGTCGGTAAGAAGGATAGAAGGTAAAACAGACCTTACCATCTCCAGCGCTTCGATCCCGTTGGCCGCCACCCCGGCGAGTTCTATGCCGTAATCGCTCCAGGAAATGCTCTGGAGGCCCTGCCTGATCAAAAGCTCATCGTCTGCTATGACCATCCGTATCATAGTCACACCGCCAGCAATAAATTGTTGGTTAACCAATACAAGGATACTATAACATACCATAAACATACAACCTCATTGGTGCCCCGCAGTATTTCCGCGGTGGATCGCCGGCTCCTTCGGGCTGTTTTCCGCCGCCCGCTTCCGGCACATCCCGCCTTCGGCCTCCGGCCATTGGCCCTGCCCCCGTGCCGCTTGATATGGAATACCACTTTTGATATACTGATAAAAACCATCGATGCGGGGTGTTTTGAATGAGTATCGCCGAAACCTGCCGTAACGTCAAATCAGCGGCTATCAAGCTGGCGGCATGCTCCACTGAAGTCAAGAACAGCGCTCTTGCTAAAATAGCACAGGAACTGGCCGCTCATAAGGAAGAGATTTTCAGGGCGAACCAGGAGGACCTGAGAAGAAGCGAAGCAGAGAACTTACCGGTGCCGCTCCTGAAGAGGCTCAGGTTCGACGAATCGAAGCTCACAGATGTCATAGCGGGCATCAACAGCCTGATCGAACTTGAGGACCCGGTTGGCAGGACACTGCTGGCAACCGAGCTTGACGAAGGCCTCGAACTTTACAGGGTGACCTGTCCCATCGGGGCGATCGGCGTCATATTCGAATCGCGGCCCGATGCCCTGGTGCAGATATCGACTCTGTGTCTCAAAAGCGGGAACGGTGTGCTCCTCAAGGGAGGCTCTGAAGCCATTGAAACGAACAGGGTACTTGCCCGCATCATAATCTCCGCTTCAGAGGCCGCCGGGATACCCAGGGGATGGTGCAGCCTGCTGGAAACCCGGTACGAAATAAACGAACTCCTCAAGCAGGACAAATACATCGACCTGGTGATCCCCAGGGGCTCGAACGAATTCGTGAGATATATAATGGACAACACGAACATCCCCGTCATGGGCCATGCAGACGGCATATGCCACTGCTATATCGATTCCGCCGCCGACCCCGGGATGGCACTGCGCATCGCCATCGACTCCAAAACGCAGTATGTGGCGGTCTGCAATGCGATGGAGACGCTGCTGGTCCACAGGGATATCGCCAAAACTTTCCTCCCGCTGCTGAAAAAAGCGGCAGCTGAAAAGCATGTCGAATTGTACGGCTGCAGTGAAACAGCGGCAATAATAGACGTAAGCCCCGCTACGGAAGATGACTGGCGGACTGAATACCTGGATTACAAGCTCTCTGTCAGGGTCGTCGGCAGCCTTGACGAGGCCATAGACCATATCAACACGTATGGATCGGGACATACCGACGCCATAGTGACCGGCGACAGGGAAAATGCAGCGAAGTTCATGTCCCTGGTCGACTCCGGCAATGTTTTCTGGAACTGTTCCACCAGGTTCAGCGACGGGTTCCGCTACGGACTGGGCGCGGAAGTCGGCATCAGCACCGGAAAACTCCACGCAAGGGGCCCTGTCGGCCTGGACGGCCTTGTAATATACAAATACATGCTCCTGGGCAACGGCCAGATAGTCTCAGACTACGCTGAAAAGAGGAGGTCTTTCACCCACAGGAAGCTTGACAGAAACTTTCCGTTGTAAAAAAACAGCCGGCACAGCGTCCTGCTGTAGCCAGTCTGACACAGAATCCATTGCCGGAAACCATCACCCGGAGAATTCCTAATTACATATCTTAATTCCGGAAATAGGTCCATTCCTGAAAATAGCCGCTGATGGAACATCGCCGCCGGTTTTACATAATATGAACATAGGCGGCGATTTTGCTTCACCGCTCAAATGTACGCCATAACATGAAAAGAACGGTGATACGATGAAAAACTCCATTAGCTTGGAAGATATTACTAACGGGCTGCTTACGATCCAGAAAGTGAAACAGTTGTACAGCAACAGCCAGAGGAACGCCGACGACGGTCCGGAGCAGACTGTCCTTCCCGACAGGCTCTCCCTCATGCGTGAGATCCTCACGACGATATCCAGGTTCATCCCGCAGACGAGAGACGG
>CZCB01002399.1_pt1 | contig 13005 bp, 17 predicted proteins | sample 591991 | NCBI WGS metagenome assembly CZCB01 (sample SAMEA3556809, study PRJEB10932) | anaerobic digester metagenome | reverse complement strand
TTTTTGACCCACTCTCTATCCTCTACATATCTAGGTTCTGCGTACATCGCAATTAGCTCTTTGAAGAACAATTGAAGTCTCTCATTCAAAGTAGAGGCATTAAAGGTAAAAAAACTCGTAATAAACACTTAGATATAGGTATATCATCCGATTTGGATTTTCAACCTACGTTATATACTATCAATAATACTTCGATGAGGGAAGATGGCAATAATGTGGATATAGATAATGAAATGACAAAACAAGCACAAAATACTATAACGTATTACTATCTTACAGAGAAGACTAGTCAAGAACTAAAAAGATTAAAAAATGTCATAAACGAGGGGAGATGACATAAATGGCTATTATGCGAGCCTTGGATATAAGCGCTTCCGGTATGAGCTTACAGAGACTTAGAATGGATGTAATTTCACAAAATATAGCAAATGAAGGAACTACAAGAACGGATAAAGGCACGCCTTATAGACGACGTCTTGTGGTGGTTCAGGAACAAAAAAAACATAATACTTTTTCTCAGTATTTAGGGGAGGCGCAAGTCCAATTCAATGGGTATGGTGTTAAGGCTATAAATGTCGCAGAAGATCAATCACCTTATAAGCTAGTATATGATCCGACTCATCCTGATGCAGATGAAGAGGGATATGTAGAATTTCCCAATGTTGATAGACTTCGTGAAATGGTGGATATGATGTCTGCTACTAGATCTTACGAAGCAAACGTTACAGCTTTCAATGCCTCTAAATCTATGGCTATGAAAGCGTTAGATATCGGGAAATAGAGGAGGAATCAAAATATGGATATCAAATCTATAGAAAATAGTTTAAAGCCAATCAGTTGGAGCGTTGGTACTAAAACTGAAAATAATACTGTAAAAACTTTTTCTGATACATTAAAAGATGCTATTGATGAAGTGAAGAATTTATACGAAAAAGATCAAAATAATACAGAACTTTTGGCAACTGGACAAGTTGAAAATCTACATCAGATTATGATAGACGCAGAAAAAGCCGATATTGCATTGCAATTTATGTTACAAACACGAAATAAAGCATTAGAAGCATATCAAGAGATTATGCGTATGCAGATATAAATATATCAAATTTTGTATAATTAGGTCGAAAGTTAGATTTATTTGTATTCTAATATATTGTAAAATTTACTATTATAGATTATTTAATTTTTGGTAGCATGTTATGAAAGCAGGGATACAATGCCGGACAAATTGGGTTCATTAAGAGCACAACTCAACGATTTTTGGGATAGATTAGAAAAAGAACAAAAAAACAGAATAATAATTGGAGCTATTATCGTCATAGTAATTATCATTATAATGCTTTTTGCATTTAATAAAACTGAATATGTAGTTTTATATAGCCAATTGGATGATACAGAAGCGGCAGAAATCTATGACAAACTTAAAGAATTGAATATTGAACCCAAATTAGAAGGTACATCTACAATATTGGTTCCTAAGGACAAAGAGGCTGAAATAAGGATGGAGCTGACTAAAGAAGGCTATCCTAAGTCTGGTTTTAACTATGATCTGTTTCTTGGACAAAGTGGTCTTGGCCAAACTGATGATGAAAAGCAAACATTACTCATATATCAATTACAAGAGAGACTAGCGCAATCCATTAAGATATTAGATGGAGTAGAAGATGCTGTTGTGACCATAGCGATGCCAAAGGAGGATAGTTTCGTTCTTAAAAGTGATGAGATTCCAGTTACGGCTGCTGTTGTGGTTAAACCCAAACCAGGATATGAGATAACGCCGGAGCAAGCCCAAACTATAGAAAAATTAGTGGCAAAGAGTGTTCCTGGCTTAGCGGAAGAGAATATATCTATAATTGACACCAATATGAATGTTTTAAATACTGGAACTAATGGGGATACAAAAAATGCACAGGACCATTTTACACTTAAAGAACAACTAGAAGAGCGACTAAAAACCCAGGTGAACAATCTATTAGAACCAGTGTTTGGATATAAAAAGATTGCGACATCAGTAAATGTACAGCTGAATTTTGATAAAAAAGTAACTGAGTCGGTTCAGTTTGAACCTGTAGTAGATGATGAAGGAATAGTTATAAGTAGAGAAGAACTTAAAGAAAAGGTTCAAAATACTCAAAATGCAGGAATAGCAGGGGAATATGAAAATACAACCCAGTATCCGGAGGATGTATCCGGAGAAGGGGGTTCATATGAAAAAACTCAAAAAACTATAAATTATGAAGTAAATGAAATAAAAGAGCTTATCGAAGAGCAACAAGGGAAAATAGAGGATTTAACAATATCCGTTGTGATAGATAGCGAACATCTTGATGCACAAACAATAGAGCAGGTAAGAGATCTAGTGACCAAGGCAGTTGGTACTGACCCTGCAAATGTTGCAATACATAGTATGGAATTTGATACTACCTTTCAAGATGATATATTGAAAGGTTTTGAAGACAGAAAAAGAAGAGAAGGATTACCAGTGTGGGTAATTGCAATTATTGTTGTTTCACTTGCAGTAGCAGTGATTATGTTAGTCTTTTATTCTAAAAAGAGATATAAAGAACAATTGGAATATGCGTCTTTAAAGACCATGACTATGGAAGAGAATGATGATGAAACACTAGAGCAAATAGATTTAGATACTGAAGCGAAGAACAAAGCCAAAAGACAAATAGAAAACTTAGTTACAGAGAATCCAGAGGCAGTTGCCCAACTGCTTAGAAATTGGTTAAATGAAGACTAGAAGAGTAGAGGTGTAACGATTATGAGGGCTAACGAACGTCTGAGCGGTAAAGAAAAAGCGGCAATACTACTTGTTGCCCTTGGAACTGAAAAAGCTTCAGAGATATATAAACACCTGACAGAAGAAGAGATTGAGCAACTAACTTTAGAAATAGCAAATATGCGTAAGGTTGAACCTGATGTGAGTGATGCTGTCATAGAAGAGTTTTATGAAATATGTTTAGCACAAAACTATATTGCAGAAGGTGGTATAAGCTATGCAAAAGAGGTATTAGAAAAGGCTTTGGGGAGTCAAAAGGCCTTGGAGCTTATAAATCGCTTGACATCATCTTTGCAGGTTCGTCCTTTTGAGTTCGTAAGAAAGGCAGATCCCACTCAGGTGTTAAACTTTATACAAGATGAGCATCCTCAGACAATAGCACTTATATTGGCATATTTAAATCCTACACAGGCAGCAGCTATATTGTCTGAATTACCTCAGGACAAACAAGCAGATGTAGCATCAAGAATAGCTACAATGGATAGCACGTCACCTGAGATAGTCAAAGAAGTGGAACGTATACTCGAGAAAAAGTTGTCTTCTATGGTGGATTCTGATTTTACTGAAGCTGGCGGAATAGATACAATAGTAGATATATTATTATCTGTTGATCGGGGCACTGAAAAACATATAATAGAAACTCTTGAAATTAGAGATGGAGAATTGGCAGAAGAAATCAAAAAACGCATGTTTGTATTTGAAGATATTGTTACATTGGATAATAGATCAATACAGAGATTTCTGCGTGAAGTTGATAATTCAGATTTGGCCTTGGCACTCAAAGGTTCTAGCGAAGAAGTTAGCAATGTTATATTTGCAAATATGTCTAAACGTTTGCAAGAGATGATAAAAGAGGATATGGAATTTATGGGACCAGTTCGTCTCAGAGATGTTGAAGAAGCGCAACAGAGAATTGTAAATATTATAAGAAGATTAGAAGATGCAGGAGAGATAGTCATTGCCCGTGGTGGAGGTGATGAGATAATTGTCTAATATATTTAAGTTTAATAATATATCTATTATACATGATGATAAATATGTGATAGAAAAAACTAATGATATCGATCATGACTTTGATAAGACTAAGTTATCCCAAAGACAAATAGATTTAGAATCTGTAAAAATTCAGGCTAACAATGTAATCAGAGAAGGCGAGAAAGAAGCAAAGAAAATTATAGACAAAGCAAAACAGGAAGTAGCATCAATAAAAGAAAATGCATATAATGAGGGTTATTCACAGGGCATTAAAGAGGGATATAAGCAAGGATATAATGAATCGATAGAAAAGATTAATCAAAAATTAAATGCAGAGCTTAAAAAAATAGATGAGCTAAGAAAGGAAATGTATAGAGAAAAAGCATTACTTTTGAAGCAATCTGAGAAAGAACTTTTAGAACTCTCTATAAAGATTGCAGAGAAGATCCTTCATATTGAATTGGAAGATGATAACAAATATATAGAATTTGTAAAGGGAATTATGTCTAATATTGCTGGAAAAACGATTATTCAAATACGAGTAAATGAAAAGGATTTTGAAAAAATTTTAAAAAACAAAGATTATTTGCTATCTTCTATAGAAGGATTAGAAGATATTAAAATTATAAAAGATAAATATCTTACACAAGGGAGTTGTATAGTAGATGGGGGTATAGGAATACTTGATGGAAGTGTTGATACCCAACTAAAACAAATAGAAGAAAATTTTTTAACTATTATAGATAGTAATATAAATAATGAAGGAGAAAACTATGTCTGAATATATCTCATTGGAAAAATATAAGACAATACTCGCTAATACAGATCCATTATTATATACTGGGAACGTAAATCAGGTTGTCGGTTTGACAATTGAATCGCGAGGTCCTGCTGTAGAATTAGATGAGGTATGTCAGATATATAGTTTAAAAGGAGATAACTATATATATGCCGAAGTAGTTGGCTTTAGAGATGAAAATGTCCTTTTAATGCCATTTGGAGATCTGCAAGGTATAGGTCCAGGCAGTTTAGTCGTGGCTACCCGTAAACCGTTTATGATTCCAGTAGGAGAAAAGCTATTGGGGCGGGTAATAGATGGACTTGGTTCGCCTATGGATGGGAAAGGTGAAATAGTACCAGATGCATGGATAGAGATAGCTAATGCTCCTCCCAATCCCCTTGAACGGCAACGGATTCGAACACCTTTAAACTTAGGTATTAGGGCAATTGATGGATTACTAACATGCGGACAAGGTCAAAGAATGGGCATATTTTCAGGTAGTGGTGTTGGTAAAAGTACACTTTTAGGAATGATAGCTCGAAATTCTGATGCAGATATAAATGTGATTGCATTGATAGGAGAACGAGGAAGGGAAGTTAGAGAATTTATTGAAAAAGATCTTCAGCAAGATGGGTTAAAAAAATCTATACTTGTAGTAGCAACATCAGATAAACCAGCACTTGTAAGAATAAAAGGAGCAATGGTAGCTACAGCTATTGCCGAATATTTTAGAGATATGGGAAAAAACACTATGCTAATGATGGATTCTCTTACCAGACTTGCCATGGCTCAAAGAGAAGTTGGAATGGCAATTGGTGAACCACCTGTTTCTAGGGGGTATACTCCTTCAGTGTTTGCCATGCTTCCTAAATTATTAGAACGTGCAGGTAATTCTAGTAAAGGTTCTATAACTGGTCTATATACTGTATTAGTAGATGGAGATGATTTTAATGAACCTATTTCAGATACTGTAAGGGGTATTTTAGATGGACATATAGTACTCTCGAGGGAGCTTGCTAATAAAAATCATTATCCTGCAATAGATGTACTGGCGAGTGTTAGTAGAGTAATGCCTGATATAGTGGATAAGAATCAAATAAAAATGAGTAATTATATAAAAAATCTCATAGCTACCTACAATGAAAGTAGAGATTTGATAAATATAGGAGCATACAAATCTGGTACAAGCCCTGAAATAGATGAGGCTATTAAAAAAATAGATAAGATAAACGAATTTTTACAACAGACAGTGGAGGAATACAACACCTTTGAAGACACAATAAATCGGATGGCTAGTATCATATGATGAGAAATTGAGGTGAAAAGATTGAAAAAATTTAAATTTTCCCTCGAAGTCCTATTGAAAGTGAAGAATGCAGAAAAAAAGGAGATAGACAATGAATTATATTATATTAATCAAAAATTATTACATATGAAGCAAGAACTTAAGAGACTCGAAGATAAAACTAAAGCCAATGATGAATCTATGCAGATAGCTTTAAGGGACGGTATAGATGTCTATACATTAAAGAATTATGGATTATATAGAAGCCAACTTACAGAGAGAAGTAGACAACAATTGAGTAATATTGAACATGTAGACAACAAAGCAGAAAATCTGAGGAAAAAATATATTACCTTAAATAAAGAACTTGATATTTTGGAAAAGCTAAAAAGACAACAATTTATTGATTATCAATATGATATAGCTCAGAGACATGCAAAAGAAATAGAAGATATAATTTCGTGTAAAGTTAGCAGAGGTGCAAAATATGGCAACATTAAATGACTCTATGCAAATGGACAATAAAAAAAAGATAAGCTTTAAAACAATAATTTTGCTCTTAATATTAATTTTGATTGGAAGTGGAATTTTATCTTATATTTTTAATATTGGAGGCATAAGAAAAACAACAAATAATTTAGTAGGATCCATATTTAAGAAGAGTACAAATCAGGAACTAGAACAGAGAAATAATCTTGAAGAAGATATGAAAAAATTAGAGTTAGAAAAAGATGAACTTTTACAGCTACAGACAGAATTAGATAATTTAAAATACGATTTAGAACTTAAAAAAGATGAATTAGAAGAGAGAGAAAAAAATTTATTAGAGAGGGAAAATGAAGTAGAAGAACTATATAAAGAAGTATCTCAACAGATAGATGATATTAAAACTATATCCAAATTATATGAAAATATGGATGGACAGAAAGCAGCTCAGATATTATCAGAGATAGAAGACATAGATATTGTTATAAAAGTACTTAAAGGTATAAAAAAAGAAAAAGCTGCTGAAATACTAGAGAATATGGAGACAAAAAAGGCTGCATATATAACTAATAAAATGTTAGAAGTTAGTAAAATATTTCAACCTGAAGAAATATTGCAGACTGAAGAAATATTAGAATAATAAAGAATATTGAAAGGGGGTGATTATATGAATATAATGGAGATATTATTCAACTTTACTACTGACGATATAGAAAACATGTTAAATACTGCAGACGAAAAATCCAATCTAGAAGATGAAGATTTTAAGAAAATATATAATGAATTAAAGAATAAAGAAAAAACTTTAGAGGGTAAAAGTATAAAAAACTGCAAACATAAGATTGAAAGAACCAATAATAGAGATGACTATGTAGCTGAATTTTTAACAGTACCTTTCGATAGCTTATACATGCTTTATACAAACTATTTATTATTGCAGACGCATAAAGAAGACGTAGATGTATTACATGATGACGAGCATATTGAAATTAACGAGGTATACGAACTTAATCCGAAGCAAATCTCTAAATTCGATAATATTATTGAGCAATATTACCAAAACCAAATAATAGACAATGTAAAACCGAATATGCAAAAACAAGATGAAAATATAGCAGCAAATAGCGGAGCTCTAAACAATTCAAAAGAGTCTATAACTTTAGAATCTGATTTACTAGATAAAAATATAGAAAACATTTTTGGGTTTAAACTTACTCAGTTTGATGATAATAAGCTTAATTATATCGAATCCACAGATGATTTGATAGCAGCACATAATGCTATATTAAATTTACTAGAATATGAAAAACTCTCTGAAAATACTTCTTTAGAAAATATGATAGAAGATGATACAGAAGCTACAAAGGTAGAGGACTTAGAAGATTCAGTGATAATACAAAAAGATGGATTAAAACTTCTAAAAGATAATGAAGATATAAATAAAAAAGATTCGTTATTTGATTCTATGCTAACAGATGCTTTAAACAGCAATATAATGAGTAAAGATGAGTTAACAGAGGACGATAGATATGATAATATTTTAGAGATAAACTCTAAGGCTTATGATTTAGAAAGAACGGATTTTGAGAGTAAGCTAGACAATATTATAGATGCTAAAAACGAGATAATGTTTGAGATGTCTAAACGAATAGATGTAATCAATCAGCTATCAAACAAGATTTTTACTAGCTTAAAAGAAGATAAATCAGAAATGATAGTACAACTAAAACCAGATATTTTAGGTAAAATCATATTAAAGGTTTCCTTGTCTGATGATGTATTATCGGCAAAAATAATAACACAATCGCAAGAGACGAAAAATATTATAGTTACACAGCTAGATGAACTTCGAGATACTCTAAGTCGACAAGGATACACCATTGGCAATTTAGATGTAGATATACATCAAGATGGTTCTCAGTCTCAGCTTTTCTATAGTAATCAAGGAGATAATTTCAGATTAAATAGCAAAACGTCGAATAATATTCTTAGTAATGATGAAGATTTAATTAGGGATAAAGGTTTGTATATTACGTCTAATCTTAGACAGGGGAATGTAGATTATTTTGCATAGAAAGAGGTGAAAAATGTGAATGTAAATAATATATATCAAAGTATGACTATTGGATATAGTGACAAAATTGAGAGAAATGTAAGTGGAGACTTGGGCAAAGAAGAATTTTTGAAAATCCTTATAGCACAACTTCAAAATCAGGATCCCTTAAGCCCAGTTGACGACAAAGAATTTATAGCCCAATTAGCCCAATTTAGCACACTAGAGCAGATGCAAAATATGTCTTATGATTTTAATGTAATGCGTGGAATGGATCTTATAGGAAGAACAGTTTATGCAGAGGTATATAATGATATTACAGGACAATTAGTACCGGTTGCAGGGGAAGTGGATTCTGCTATATTTTCAAATGGTAAGTTGTATTTAACTATAGGAGATATAAATATAACATTGGATGATATTAAAATGGTATTATCTGATAACTTTAAAGATAGTAACGGATAAGGTGTTATATGCAAATTTAATAGATAGTTAAATATACTAGACTTCCTTTTTTAGTGATATTTATCACAAAAAGATTAATATGGGTGATATTATGAATGGTTATATGTTTGATCTAAATAGGGTTATATCTACAGAGAAATTAACAAATCCCCGTAGATATCCAACTGTAGAACGAAAAGACGACACAAGTTTTGATACTATCTTAAAACAGAAAATGGGAGAAATAGAGAATATTAATTTCTCAAAACACGCAAAAGAGCGTATTCAAGAAAGAAATATAGACTTTGATAAAGTTGATATGACTAAGATAGATAAAGCATTTGAACTGGCAGAAAAAAAGGATATAAACGATTCACTAATACTATTAAATGATACTATTTTAATAGTGAATGTTCCGTCTAGAACAGTTATAACAGTTGTGGATGGGAAGAATATCAAACAAAATGTATTTACTAATATAGATGGTGCAGTGATAGTATAGCTGGACCCCTTGGGAAGCTATCTCATTTCTGATTGATAGAAGAAATGACACTGTAAAAACAAAACCTAAGGAGGTTTAATTATTATGATGAGATCTATGTTTTCCGGTGTTTCCGGATTAAAAGTACATCAACAACAGATGGATGTAATAGGTAATAATATATCAAATGTAAACACAGTAGGCTATAAAGCAAGTAGAGTTACGTTTCAAGAGGTGTATAGCCAAACCATTAAGTCTGCTACAGGTTCCACTGCAACAAGAGGTGGGACAAACCCTACGCAAGTAGGACTTGGTGTATCTTTGGGAACTATAGATGTATTACATACAAGGAGTGGTGCCCAGAGAACAGACAAAGCTACAGACTTATCTATAGAAGGAGAAGGTTTTTTTGTGGTATCTGATGGAGAAAGCAATTATTATACTCGAGCAGGAAACTTCGATATAGATCGACTAGGTAACCTAGTAACATCTAATGGACTTACAGTCATGGGTTGGCAACGCAATGAGCCTACATCTACAGCGCCTAAAGCCATAAATCTATCAGGGCTTAGTATGCCAGCAAAGCAAACAGATAGTTTGACATTCAATGGCAACTTAAGTGCAGATACTAAAGATGATGATATAGAAAATTATACTATAAGTTTTTTTGATTCTCTAGGTCGAGAGCATAAATTAGAATTAATGTTTCAAAAAACAGAAACGCCTAATCGATGGACTCTAACATTAGATGCCCCTGAGGGAAGTAGATATAGGATTGAAACTGGAGCAACTCCTAATATTATTGAATTTGATGATAATGGTATAATAAATACAGGTTTAACAGGGCAGGTTTCTGTAAGTATTGACGGCATATCAACTCCAATGAATATTGATCTAGATTTTGCAAAGCTTACTCAATCTGCTGGTAATACAAACTTAAAGGGTGAGCAGATAGGTGGATATACAGCAGGAACGATAGAATCAATAAGTATAGATTCCAATGGTGTTATAACTGGTCTATATACAAATGGACAATCTCAAGAAGAATGGAGAATAGCCATGGCTTATTTTACTAATCCTGCTGGTCTTACTAAATTAGGCAATAATTTGTTTCAAAAGAGTACAAATTCTGGAGAAGCAGATCTAGGAGTGGCTGGTGAAGGAGGATTAGGTGTATTAAATCCAGGAAGTCTTGAGATGTCTAATGTAGATCTTGCAGAAGAATTTACTAATATGATAATAGCACAACGTGGTTTTCAAGCAAATTCACGAATTATCACTACATCGGATGAAATGCTACAAGAACTTGTCAATCTTAAGCGCTAATATAATACTATATTCTAGGTCGAGTACTCGACCTAGAATATAGTTCAAACTAAAGTAGGGGAGATATGTTATGATAAAAGTTACACGATTAAATGGGAAAGAATTTTATATTAATCCAGATTTAATAGAATTTATCGAAAGTACTCCCGATACTGTTATAACTATGACTACAAATAGAAAAGTTATTGTAATGGAAGATATCGGAATCATAATAGATAGAATTATAGAATTTAGAAAGAAAATTTTTATAGATATAGAGGAGACTTGTGCTCTAGATAAGTGAGGTGTGCAAAATGGATATAGCAACGTTTGCTGGTATAATTGCTGGAATTGCCTTTATTGTAACAGGGATATTATTAAACGGAGAGCTATCAACTTTTTATGATTTACCATCTATTGCAATAACCCTTGGCGGAACTATTGCAAGTACTCTTATAGCTTATCCTTTAGATGCAATTACTGGTATATTTAAGGTATCTAAAAATCTTTTTTTGATAGATAAAGAAGATCCCAATGAGGTCATAGACAAGATAATAGAACTAGCAAATATAGCCAGGCGTGAGGGATTACTTGCACTTGAAGAGGCGGTACAAGATGAGGACGATGATTTTTTACAAAAGGGAATTTTATTGATAGTAGATGGAACAGATCCAGAGCTAGTGAAAAATATATTAGAAACAGAACTTAATTTTTTAGAAGAACGACACAAACAGGGACAAGGGATATTTACTACTATGGGTGCATTTGCTCCAGCATATGGTATGATAGGAACACTCATAGGTCTTGTCAATATGCTAAAGACATTAGATACTCCTGATACTATTGGACCTAGTATGTCTACGGCTTTAGTTACTACTTTTTATGGTTCAATACTTGCTAATTTATTTTTCTTGCCTACGGCTGAAAAACTTAAATATAGAAGCAGTCAAGAGGTTCTTTATAAAGAGATAATACTTGAAGGGATACTTTCCATTCAGGCAGGCGAAAATCCAAGAATTATAGAAGAAAAACTTAAAGCTTTTCTTGCACCCAAATATAGAAAAGTTAGAGAGATAGAGTTTTCATCCGAAGGAGGAGACGAGGAGTGAGCAGAAGAAAACTACACAAGGACGATAGCGGGATTTCTTCTAATTGGCTTACTACATATAGTGATATGGTTACATTACTTCTGTGTTTCTTTGTGCTTTTATTTTCGTTTTCAACTGTAGATGCTGAAAAATGGAGACAATTGGTAGGCTCATTGCAAGGTAATATTGGAGTATTAGAAGGTGGTTATGCTTTACCTCCTTCAGAAGGTGATATGTTAGAAGATTTAGATATAGAACCCAAATCTCAAGATATAGAAGAACAGATAAAAGGTAAAGAAATTACTGATGATGACGAATTTATAAAACTATATGAAAATATCTCTAAATACTTGGAAGAGAATAAGATACAAGCGGAATTAGAGCTATCAGATGCCCATACAGAAATACTATTGCGCTTTAAAGAGTATATATTATTTGATACTGGTAAAGCAGATATAAAGCCCGAAGCATTGGATATTTTAGATGAAATAGCTAGTATTTTACTTGAGTTTGATGAACAAATTGAAAAAATAAGGGTCGAGGGTCATACTGATAGCAGACCTATAAATACATATATATATCCTACTAATTGGGAATTGTCAGGGGGAAGAGCTGCAAGGGTAGTAAGGTATTTTCAAGAAAAGCATGGTATTGTAGGTGAGAAACTCTCGTTTGCAGGATATGGAGAATATCATCCTATTGATACAAATACTACTCAAGAAGGTATGGCACGAAATCGCAGAGTAGATATAACTATAGTAAGGGCCGCTGAACCTGAAGTTATAGATACAAAAACAAATACAAAGGAGTAAAAGTATATGAATAATCGTTGGATGATCTTTGTTACTATTTTGCTAGTTATATTTATAACAATTAGCATATTTTTAGTTGTAAATATATATAAGACGCCTAAAGTTGAAAATGAAAAAAACAATAAAGGAAATGGCACAAGTATAGTATTTAATACAGGAGATCCTTTTATAACTAATATTAAAGATGATAAAAGTATACTAAAATGTGATATATATATAGAAGTAGACAATAAAGAAACTGCTGAACAATTAAAGGAAGATATACCCAAAATACGCGATAGGATAATATTAATCCTCCGCGAACTTACAATTGATGACGTAGAAAGACAGGATATTCAAACAGAGCTAAAAAAACGTATACAATCTGATCTCCAGGAAAATCTTGATGTTCAAAATATTACTAATATATATTTTAATGAGTTTGTAGTGCAGCACTGAATATGGAGATAGGATGGAGGGGGAAAACCGATTATGGCTGAAATTTTATCACAAAAAGAAATAGATGAACTATTG
>CZCB01000854.1_pt1 | contig 13009 bp, 13 predicted proteins | sample 591991 | NCBI WGS metagenome assembly CZCB01 (sample SAMEA3556809, study PRJEB10932) | anaerobic digester metagenome | reverse complement strand
ATATTATATAGTATTACATAGACTACTGTCCCGAGCCATAACCCACTCCAATGATTTTACTCACTTTGGGATCTAACTTCTTCATGATATTTAAAAATATTATATCAAATATATTTTGATTATCAATATACTACGTAATGTTTATTACTACAGCCACTATCTTCATGTAAATATAAAAAATCGGAATAATCCACCAATCAATCGATAATAATACTTATATAATGTTTTAAATTTTTCATAATAAGGAGGATATATGAAAAAACATATAAGTTTTCTGCTGTGTTGCCTTATGGTTATAGTTTCATTGACGGGATGCACTACTGTAGAAGATAATATACCGGAACAAGAAAACAACAATGAGGAAAACAATGTTTCTTCAGTAACAACTTCAACAGGGGATCCAGCACCAGAGTATACAGAAACCTTAGAAACGGATGTCTTAGTACTTGGAGGGGGAGGTACAGGCTTAACCAGTGCTTTAACTGCTGCTGAAAAAGGTAAAAATGTTATTTTGGTAGAGAAATTAGGTTATCTTGGAGGGGCAACTATGTTATCAGCTGGAATAGTTCCTGCAGCAGAAACAAAACAGCAAAAAGAAGCTAACATAGTTGACAATCAAGATTTGTTCGCCAGGGATATATTCAGACCGAATTCCTACAGTGTAAGAAAGGATTTAGTCTACACTGTAACTGAAAATGCTAAAAATGTTATCGAATGGCTTGAAGAACAAGGAGTGGTTTTTAACTTAGTAACGAATAATCTCTATTATGGCCAATCAAATTATCGTATGCATGTGGCAGAGGGTGGCGGTCAAGGTCTGACCAGCGTATTAATAGATAACGCAAATAATAATGATAAAATAGAAGTTATGTTAAATTCCCCAGCTATTGAATTAGCTGTGGAAGATGATCAGGTAATAGGAGCATTTGTTAAAAGAGACAATAAAGATATAATTTTAATTAAGGCTGAAAACACAGTCTTGTGTACCAGTGGTTTTGGTGCAAACAAAGAGATGATTGCAAAATACATACCTGAAATGATTAATGCCTACCCCTATGTAGCTCCTGGTGCAACTGGGGAAGGAATAATCTGGGGGCAAAACCTTGGTGCAGCTGTTGCAAATATGAAAGCCTACCAGGGACACGGTGTATACAGTGAAGAATTAAAAGGTTCCGTAGATTTAAACATACTTTATAGAGGTGGTATTTTAGTTAATAAAAACGGTGAAAGATTCACAAATGAACATAAAGGTTATTCTGAATTATCTCCAGAAGTATTAGCTCAGCCTGACCACCATGTCTACATGGTATTTAACCAGGCAAATGCCGATGAAACAGCTAAATTTGCTGATTATGATGCGGCAGGCATCTTGATAAAGGCCGAAACATTAGAAGAACTTGCTACAGCCTTAAATGTTGATCAGGAAAAGTTCAAATCGTCAATTAACGATTATTTGGATGGAATAGAAAAAGGTCAGGATAGCTTAAATAGAACCTTTTTCCCAGAACATTTTGACGGACCTTATTATGCCATTGAAATAACAGCTGACTTAAGACACACCCAGGGTGGTCTTGTTACAGATACAGTTGGTCATGTGTTAAGAGAAGACGGTACCCTAATCAAAGGTCTATATGCAGCTGGAGGAGTAATGGAAGGTTTCTCTGACACAGCAGGTCCTGGATACATGTCTGGTAATGGCTTGTTGCAGGCATTTGTCTTCGGTCGTTTAGCAGGCGAATATGCTGCCACCACAACGAGGGCTGAAGCAACAATTGTGAATTTAGAATAACAATTCTCAGTACATTTTCTTAACCTCCCCTTTTCATAAGCATATATTGTAATGGAAAGGGGATTGAATTATGGATAATTGGCTTCCAATTAGCTTCTTACTGATCCGGTATCCATTTTACCGAAAATACAACCATTATGGTAATTACCAACTTATATTTTCAGGTTTTCTTAATGCCTGATGTTTTAAAACAGGTACCTGGTATTTTTCTCCCAAGGCACGGAATACATCCTTGTAACATCCTTTTAACTTATCATGAAAAACTATTGCATCAATTCCCCCTATGATGGAATCTATACACTTAGTTGCCTTTTCGATTCCCTTTTCTCCTTCATATTCACCGGATACAAGCCATTGATTAGCTATAATGTGAGAAACTCCAAAGAATTCTTTTCCGTCATTCCAGGATGTATGTACTGCCTCTGCAAAATTTGGCTCAAAGTGAACTCCTCCCACACAAAGGAGATTATGAAGTTTTATGTCCTTATCAAATACATGAAGCAATGATAAAGCAAGTACTTTACAAGCATCCCTGTTAAACCAGCTTTCTTCTTCACTGCCAACTTCAATATCTACCATTGGAACAGGATATTTAAGCAGAAGCTCCGGATTCCCCTCATCTCCGTACACTCCCGACCAGTGAGTTGCTTCAGTTACAACCCTGAATCCATCTAAACCAAATTCTTTTCTTAGTCTTTCCATAGCCCACATAAGGTTATGGTTGTATAGAGGATTAGCAGGTCCAAAACAGCCTGAATTAACATCACCTATAGTATGTACTGTAATAACATTGCTGGGTGAATTAGGGCCTTCATGCCAGGTTACCATTCCTGACATATCAAAATCTGTAAAATATTTATTCATATCAGGCAGATATTTTGGATAATCTCTGCATAAAGCTATTTCTGTTGGAACAAAGTAGAACTCATTATTGTCTTTATCTGTGTATTTATAGACTTCCCTTCCTGCGAAAGTGAAATCAACCTTATTATTTAAGTAACCTTCTTCTTTTAATATGTCCCAAACCAAGTAGCTTACATAACCCCATTCATGATTGTCACAAATATAGTATACAGCTTTCTTACCTTTTTTCATCTTATGTACCCCTCAAAATATTTTAAATAGTATTATACCACTATATTTGAAAATGACAATAGCTAGAATAAGAACTTACTCCTATTCCAATCCCAGTAATTGCTTTGCATTTCCTCCAAGTATTCTTGAAATTGCCTCTTGAGAAATATTTAGGTTGCGTACTGCATCAATGTTCTTTTTAACATCTACAGAAGGCCAATCGGAACCAAAGACAAATTTATGAGAAAAACGCTCCATAATAGGAAAGTATTCCAAAAGCTTTTTAGGTGGTAATCCTGTAACATCTATATAAACATTCTTATGAAGACGAATTAAGGCCATAGCCTCATCATACCACGGACCTCTGCCACCATGTGCCATAATTATTTTCAAATTTGGAAAATCTCCTGCCACATCGTCAAGATAAATTGGATTGCTGTATTTTAATCGACTACCCTTAAAGATAGAAGTTCCAGTATGAAGCAATACCGGTATGCCAAGCCTTTCAGCAACAGCGTATATAGGATATATAGACCTGTCATTAGGATAGTAATGATTATATGAAGGATAAAGTTTTATTCCCTTAAAACCATGATTCAGGCATAAGTCCTCTAATCTCTCTCCCAAATTATTATGTATATAAGGATTTAGCGTGCAAAAAGGTATTAACCTGGAATTTCCTTTGCAAAACTCTTCAACTTGCTCATTATAAAGGTAGCCAGAGGTCAAGGGAGCTATTTCTGCTAAAACAACAGAATAATCAACACCGTTTTTATCCATCAGCTCTATAAAACTATTAGGATCGGTATATTTTTTTACAAAATCCAAATATGCTTCTTTTGAAGGATAAAAGGCCGAATAAAATTCAAAAATATCTGGTGTCATATCTGTATATTCAGGTAAGTGAACATGAAAATCAATTACAATTTCTTTCATACAACCGTCTCCAATCTCTATTTATTTACAATATACTACTTAGCTTAACAATTTTTTTACATAAAATCAAGGATTTCACCCCCGCTATTTAGTTACAAAGTTTTTCGATATATGTTGACATATAATTAACAACATGTTATACTAAGCTTAACAAAATTAAATAAATAAGATTATCTTCAGGGGTAGGTGCAAATCCTCACCGGCGGTATAGCCCGCGAACCTTTATGGTTGACCTGGTTAGATCCCAGGGCCGACAGTTAAAGTCTGGATGGAAGAAGATATGTTAAACGCATATGTTTAATTCCCCGAAGATTTCTTCGGGATTTTTATTATCCCTGAAGCAAAAATAATGGGAGGTAAAAAATGTTAACATTAAGAAACACATGGACTACGAAGACCATGACAAAGATTTCAGTACTAGGAGTAATTTCATTCGTACTGATGTATTTTAAATTTCCTGTAGTATGGTTAGCTCCACCCTTTTTAAAGATGGATATTTCAGACCTGCCTTCTCTCTTAGGAGCCTTTGCCTTAGGACCTTTAGCAGGTATATTGATTCAATTCTTAAAAAATATATTGAATTTAATCTTTGAAGGAACAACTACTGCAGGTGTAGGCGAATTTGTAAACTTTTTTTCAGGAAGTGTGTTTGCAGTTATAGCAAGTATAATATATTTCAAAGAAAAAAATTTCAAGAATGCCTTAATAGGATTAATTGTAGGTATAATTGCCATGACTGCAATTATGGCAATAGCAAACTACTACTTCATATTTCCCCTATATGCAAAAGTATTTGGTATTCCTCTTGAAAAATTAGTTGAAATGGGAGCGGCTATTACTAATAAGGTAGTAGACTTTAAAACCTTGATTATTTACACAGTAGTTCCCTTTAACCTGTTAAAGGGTGTACTAACTGCTTTAATAACTATTATTATTTATAAAAGATTATCACCCATTCTTCATAAATAATCGAAAAAAATTAAAGGGATAAATGTATTTATCGTATTCCATATTGAATTGATAAAAAAAGAAATGTAAAACTATAGAAATTTTTTCAAAACTATGTTAGTATGTGAAAGAGCTCATTTTGAGTTCTTTTTTTATGAGCTTACTATGTATTGGCAGATAAGGAGGAACTTATGATTAAAATAATTAAAAAATTGATGTTATATATAGGAGGACTTCTAATTCTTGCAACAGGAACTAATTTCTCAAAAGCAGCACAATTAGGAATTTCTCCAGTTAGCGCTACTCCATATGCTCTTGAACTTATATGGGGTATAGAACTTGGAAAATCTACCACTCTTATATTTATAGTTTTAGTTTTGCTACAAATTATTTTATTAAGAAAGAACTATAAACCAGTCCAGTTGTTACAAATTGGATGTACATACCTGTTTGGCTTCTTTATTAGCTTTACTGGTTCTACTTTATTAACCTGGTTACCGACACCTTCTACATATTTTATGAAACTTACATACTTGTTTATAAGTATCATATGTGCAGGCACTGGCGTTTTCTTATATCTTATCCCCAATTATATCTCCTTGCCACCTGAAGGAGTTGTAAATGCAATAATGGAATTAGGCAAAGGTAAATTTAAATTTGCCAATGTAAAAATAGCTGTAGATGGTACCCTGGTAATAACTTCAGCAATTCTATCCCTAGTATTCCTTGGAGGATTGGAAACTGTAAGAGAGGGAACTGTATTATCAGCCCTTTTAACTGGCAAGGTTGTAGGTTTTATGTCGAAAAATTTTAAAAATATAATCTTAGAATGGATTGAAGGAAGTGATGTTTCCGAAACTTTCATATCAGTTGGACAGGACAATGATTAGTAATACAATTCAAAACTACAATTAGGGGTTGCCCAGTCAGGACAACCCCTTTTTCTTATTTTACGGGCGGTACTTCAATTTCAATATCAGTTAAGGGGAAGGAGCAGCATGGATGTACATATCCATATTTGAAATCTGCAAGTCTGCGTCCTTCTAAGTGTTTAGGAGTATAAACCTTTCCGCTGATTAAGTAGGAATGGCACCATCCACATTCTCCACTACGGCAGCGGGAAGGAGCAGAAATGCCGTTACGCTCTAAGGTCTGTAAAATAGAATCGTTGGAGTTTCCACTAACAACCTGCTTTTCACCCATTATGGATACAGTAATCTTAATATTGTTAGGTACATCTGCAGGATAATCGTCTTCACTTTGGGGATTGTAAAACTCACCAAAGAGTTCACGACGAATATACTTTCTTTCTAAATTTAGCTTTTCCAGTTCTCTATCAAGGAATCGGTACATTTCCTGAGGACCACACATGAACACAGAATACTCGTGTGATGGTGCATACTTGCGAATTATATCCGCTGTAATGAATCCGTACTCATATCCTTCACGTTTTTCATTACTTAGTACATGAACCACCTTAATTTTGTTACATTTATTTGTTAATTCGTCAAGCTCATCCTTAAACAGAATTGTATCTTCAGTTTGACTGCCATAAAGAAGAATCATTTCAAAATCTTCATCCCCATCGGCAATTGCTTTTGCCATTGAGATAAAGGGCGTAATTCCACTGCCTCCTGCCAAGCCAACAACAGTCTTTGCATCTCTTAATGGTTGGTAATCAAAATTTCCCGCAGGACCAGATACCTCTACAGGAGTACCAACAGTCCAGTTATCTAATATATACCTTGAAGCCAATCCATCCTCTACATACTTAATAGTCAATCTGTACTTTCCTTCCAATGATTCCTTGGGAGAAGATGAAATCGAATAAGCACGAGCAGTTTTTATACCTTCAATATCTAAGAATACAGTTAAGTATTGACCTGCACTAAAGTATGCACATTCTGATGTTCCCCGGCTTAGGTCTGGGCAAAGTTCGAAGCTTTTACAGTCCGGTCCTAATTCAGTTACAGCAGTTACCGTTAAATACTGACGATTGGGGTGCAAGGAACGTGCTAAAGCATTTACAGCATAATCCTTTGGCAGAGGTGTGGCAGGTGCTGCGGCAAATGCAGCCTTTCTCTCCGGAATCAATTTTGTGAATTTCATTAAATCTAATGAGTTTAAATAAGTTGTCATATTATTTTCCCTCCTTTATATCTTTAAGGGTTAACATTCCAGCAGTTTGACCAGATATGTAGGTAGAGCTATATCCGTCTCCACGTTCTCCATGTGCTCCACAGAATCGTAGTCCTTTAATAAGCTGTTCATCCTTCATAGACATAATACGTGGCAACATAGTGTCCCAGCCCTTAAGCTGATAACCATATGGTGTTCCCATAGGAGTATTTAGGTAGCGAGCAAAGGTAACAGGTGTCGCTATAGCAATTTCTTCTATATATGGTTTAATAGAAATGTTAAGAGTTTTTTCACATACCTCTATCATATGATTTGCAACAGAATTTTTAAGCTTTTTGTATTCTTCAGGTTTTACATTTGCCCATACATCACCAAAGTACATAGTGGTGAGAAAGAGTGTACAGGTTCCTTCCGGCGAAGAATCAGGAATAACATTATTCAGACAATTCATAATTACAAAACCGTTGTTTATCTTTTCACATAATTTCCGTTGTTCTTTTGAATCAGGAGTAGGAGCTATAAAAATTGAATAATCTTTAATTCCAAGTTCTTCAGCAGTTCGGTTCATTCCTAAGTAAACAGTAGAGAAAGAAAGTCCAATTTCTCTGGCATTAGCCATCTTTAACGCATCTTCGGGTATATTTTCTTCATCTATCATTGTAGAAAATACATTATTTGGAAAAGAATTTGAGATAACGTAATTTGCGTGAATTTCCTGGCCTCCTGCAATTACACCATATACAGCCCCATCTTTCACTAAAATTTTTGTAACTTCAGTGTTATACCAGATTTCGCCACCATTGTCCCGAATACTTTTCTCTAAAGCCAAAGAAATTTCGTGAGAACGCATGTAAGGCATTGCTGGTTTTAAATCCACATATTTCAGAAGCATTACAGCATAATGTAAGAAATCAAGCTGATCAACAGGTGCACCTAAGTAACACCAGTAGGTTGAAAGAATATGTTGTGCTTTTTCCGGCATACCTAAGGCATTTAATCCTTCTTCTATAGTATGGGAAGCCATACGCATAAAATCAGCATGCTCAGTAGCCAAAACTTTTGGATCAGGGTTACCCTTGCTGAGATATGCAAATGCATTGTTTGCTTTCTTTGCCAAATCAAAAACTGCCAATACACTTTCGCGACTACCTGGTACTTGTCGTTCCAATTCGTCTGCAAAAGCTTCAATACCTGTAGGAAGTGTTACATCATAACCATCAGGACCATGAGCTATTGCCCTGAAAGTAGTATCTTCAGTGTACCACTCTACTTCTGCACCCAAACTCTCTAATAGTGTACGAACATCTCCTGGGCGTTCTTTTGTACCAACACCTGCCAATTCATGCAGTGATGGTTCAAATTCAAATCGTCCTCGACGAAAACTCGATGCGCTTCCTCCAGGCAGGTTGTGCCTTTCCAACAAAAGCGTTTTCAGCCCATGTTTTGCTGTTGTTGCAGCTGCACACAAGCCGGCATTTCCTGCACCAACTACAATTACATCATATTGCTTGAACATATTTTGCTCCTTTCTATTTTTATCTGTTCATATCACTGAACATAACTTAATTATAATTATTTGTCTAATTATTGTCAACGATTTATCCTTGTTTTTCAATGGTTTATATGCTATAATTTATTGTGAATTGTGATATAAACAGAATCAGGAGGAAAGGAAATGAAATTTAAAGAATTAGTTTCTCCATCACTTACCGACTTATTTGTTAAAGAATTAGAAAGAATGATCCTCTCTGGAGAGTTAAAGATAGGTCAGAAATTACCGACTGTAAGAGAAATGGCAAAGGATATGAAAGTAAGTCTTGCAGTAATAAATGGTGGTATTACCCGCTTGGCCGCCAACGGCTTTGTACGAGTTGTACCGCGTAAGGGAATTTATGTTGCAGATTATATTCGCAATGGCAATATGAATACCCTTAAAGCTCTATTAGAATACAGCGAGGATTATTTCAACAGCGATATCTTAGTTGCCATTGTTGAATTCAGGAAGATATGTGAACTAAGTGCCACTAAAGAAGCATGTTTAAATCGAACGTCTGAAAATTTGGAAACTCTAAAAAAGTTATTACAAGATTTAGAAGCATGTAAGGATTATAAGGAATGTAGCGAAATCGCATTTAAATTCCACCATGAAGTTTCTGTTGCCAGCGGCAACATAGTTTATTCCTTAATCGTAGCTACATTTAAACCAATTTATTGCTCATCTTATCACACTATGTTTACCCTGCGAGGAAAGGCACTATCAATTGATACATTACGCCGTATATTAGAAGCTATCCAAAACCAGGATGCTGAAACTGCCAGTAGCATAGTTATAAATTCCATTAACAGATGGAAAGAAGTCTTCAGCACCTACTATCACGAAGGACAAAAATACATTGTTGAATAAGGTTTTCTATTAGAAAAGCACAAATTTCATAGTAACGTCATTTGTTTTCTTTAAAACAATATAGAAATATGGTATAATTATGAAAAATATTTAAATTTATTAAGAATAGGAGTGTAGGATGACCGCCAAAAATATTAAAATTGCACTACTTGGATTTGGTAATGCAGGAAAGGCATTTGCAAAGCTATTGACTAAAAAACAAGAAGAAATATTTAATAAATTTAACTTAAATGTTAGTGTAGTCGCTATTGCAACCAAGTCAAAAGGATGTTTAGTAAATGAAAAGGGAATCGATTTAATCAGCGCATTAAATGACATAGACAAATTCAATCATTTTAATAAAAACAGAAATGATTATACAGAAATTAGCTCTATGGAAATTGCTAAAAATGTAGATTATGATATTCTCTTTGAATTAACTCCTCTTCAAATATTTTCAGGACAACCGGCAATCGACCATATTAAAGCAGCTCTTAACAGAAAGAAACATGCAGTAAGCGCAAACAAGGGACCAATTGCTTGGGCATTTAAACCATTGCGTGATTTAGCAGAGAAAAATAATGTGCTTTTTTACTATGAAACAACTGTAATGGATGGTACGCCAATATTTAATTTAGCTGATGAAACCCTTAAGTTTTGTAAGATAACAGAAGTAAAAGGTATTCTAAATTCCACTACGAATTTTGTTTTAGAAGAAATTGCAAAAGGTAAACAATACGATGAAGTGATAATAGAAGGAAAGAAAAGGGGTTTCGTAGAAGAAGATCCATCCATGGATATTGAGGGATGGGATGCTGCAGCAAAAACAGCTGCACTTTTAAATGTCCTTATGGGAGCAAATATTACCCCATTAGACGTTGATAGAAAAGGAATAGAAGACATAACTTATGAGCAAATAAAAGATGCTGAAAAGAGAGGAAATGTAATAAAGTTAATCTGCTATGGAGGAATTGAAAACGGTAAAGTAATTGCAAGAGTAAAACCGGAAGAAATAAGTAAAAACTCCCTTTTTGCAAGTATTACCAGCACAACATCCATCGTCAGCATCACAACAGACTTAATGGGCACAATCTCCATAGTAGAACATGAACCCGAAATAGAACAGACAGCCTATGGAGTCTTTAGCGATTTGATTAGAGTCTTAGGTAATATGAATAATTAGCAAGTCCGGCATTTGGCTGGACTTTTATATTTCGACTAAGTTTCAGTTCCTACAATTTTTATCCCAGCAATGAGTTTCCCTTTTTTAGCAAATCTGCGGAATATACGTTCAGTAAATTCTATCCTTGCTTTTCTTCCCATAATAAAATACTTCCAAGTAGAATCTAATTTAATTAATTAGACTGTCTACTTTGGAAGTATCATATCATCGAAATGTCTAATATTCTTTTTAAACATTAGATTATGAAAGATTTTTTCACATTTAAGCATGGTTTGCCTAGGCGTTGTTAATAATAAAGTAATTTAGCGCAATCCAAGTAGACACTTCACTTGATCATTTCTTCGTTACCATTTATATAGTTTTATCAGATTTCGGATCGCTATGACCGAGAAACTGAGCGGACAATTCTAATGGCATTCCTGCATGATTCTGAATTGAAGTTTATTTCCCTTGTGCAGCATTAGCACCAGCAATTCTACCGAATACTGTAATATCTGTAATTGCACAAGTACCAACACGGTTGTTACCATGAACACCCATCTTCAAGACATTTAGCAAATTCGCTAGCAAAGTCTTCTTCAAGATTAAGACGGTCTGCAACTGCTTGATTGTAGATAGCATATACAGGACCTCATAAATATTCTCCTCCTAATTTCCCTTCTTTAATTTTCTCCACACCTTCTGGAACAGTATAACTATTTCCTGTCCTATATCCTGGATATCGGATTAATGTTTTCATATCCTTGCTGAATAGCACGCCGTCTAAGCTTGTAAAATATGGATTCTGCCTATCTACATATATTTCATCAAGTAGTACAGGGTAAGAATCTTTGTTCAATTTTTCTATGGTTTTAGGAAGAATCAGCTTTAAAAATCTTATTCTCAATTCTTTTTCAACCATATACATAGCCTTTTCTCTAATCGTTTGTCCTACTTCTGTGGGAAATGTTATTTTTACCAACTGCTTTCTGCTTAGTCTTTTCATCCATTCGTTTATATTGTCTTTAGGTGAAGAAAGACTCTTATATATACTTTGTACAACATCGCTACTGTTATATTCGGAAAAAGTTCCTGTACATATTTCAACGATTCCTTCAGGTATTTCTAAATATCTCTTCCCGGTTTCCAGTTCTTCGTAATTCACTAAATATTCTGATACGGAACCAGCCTCATTATACTTTAAATTTTCAATATCCATAAATGTTTCTATACAATCATATATCATGTCTATCCCCTTATAAAATAATGACCTCTATAGTATTCCTTTAAAGAAATCATTAGAGGTCATTGAAAACTAGGCATTACTGATTAAGTAGTTCTTAGTTTTATTCCAACGCAGCACTACTTACATCTTTACGTATCCTTCTAATAGTTGCAACAGTGCTTTCACTAGGATTATCATTGAAAAATGCTTCATAAGATTCCAATTCTGGCCTCTTAGTAACATTCATATTTTTTATTCAAGTCCAATTAAACCAAATCTTTAAAGAACTCCATATTATTTTTAGAGTATTCATATATACCATCTTGAATACCTGCAACGATCTTTACTACCCTCTCATTTACCGGTGTTGGAATACCGCATTCTTTTCCTGCTTTACACACAATGCCATTTATGTCGTATATCTCACATTTTCTGCCATTAATAAGATCCTGCGCCATGCTCGCAGTCAATTTATAATGTGGCTTCCAAATTTCTCTAATTAACTTAATAGATTCTTGGTTGGTTTTTTCATCTCCCCTTTTAAAAGCTTGGTAAAAATCATATCCTTCATAGGGTTCCAGAGTAATCCCTTTTTCAGCTGCAACATCTAAGCATTCTTTTCCAATTTTAAGAATCAATTTCATAGCTACATCATCATCCAAAACTCCACCAAAGGTGGTGCCTAAGGCTGTTGAAAGCCCGCTGAAAGTCGCATTCATCAATAGCTTTGTCCAACGAAGACTAATAAGATTCTCTGAAACGACTACCTCTCCCATACATTCGAGTATTTTTTTAGTTTTTAATACTCTTTCATTTACCTCGCCTTCTAATGAACCCAATGTAAAGTTAAGCCTTCCTTCATCTGTTGTTAAAGCTGAGCATCCTGGTCCTTGAAAAGTCGCTCCCCAACCTACCGGAGCACCAACAACTTTTTCAACACCTACAGCCTCACTTACAGCATATTCCGGAATACCATTTTGACAAACACATACTGTACTGTTTTCATCAATATGGGCCTTGATTTGAGGGATAGCAGTATCATTATATGTTTGCTTGGCCATGTAAATAATTAAATCATAGACTCCCTCCATTTCGTCAGGTGTAATCGCATGGACTGGTTGAGTAAAATTGACTGTACCAATAATACGTGCACCTTCTTTATTTAAAGCGTCCACATGCTCTTTATATGGGTCAATTAAATCAATCGCATATCCTGCTTTTGAAATGTATGCCCCAAGAATTGTTCCCAAAGAACCAGCACCCATAATTGCAATTCGCATATTAATCTCCTCCCTTGTACAATATAGTTATAATCAAATTACAGTTTTCCACTGTAATAATTATCAATTTCTT
>CZCB01001669.1_pt1 | contig 13044 bp, 10 predicted proteins | sample 591991 | NCBI WGS metagenome assembly CZCB01 (sample SAMEA3556809, study PRJEB10932) | anaerobic digester metagenome | reverse complement strand
TCAATTGCATTAAAACTGCATTGCGGAGGTCTTTCCACAAAAAACTTCCGGGGCACCTGATACCCCGGAAGTTTGATTATCGCTGGTGCCGAAGGTGGGAGTCGAACCCACACGGAGTTTGAGCTCCACTGGATTTTGAGTCCAGCGCGTCTACCAGTTCCACCACTTCGGCTTGTGTACACTTTAGTATAGCCAATAATGGGCCAACTGTCAAGGGGGGCACTCCTGCGGCTGTCGTAGACCAGTCAGAATTTCGTTTTAAGGAGGCAAAAAAAAGCTAGGTATTTGTAGGGACAAAAAAGATTGAACAACTGTCGGGCCCTGTGCATAGTACTAAAACATAGCAACTGCATTGCCGAAGCTTTATCTTCACCAGGAAAGGCATACACGGCTATTACGTTGCGTATATTTAGCTAGTAGATTTTGGAGCAGACCACAGCTTCTATGGGGCCTTGAATACTATCGGAGTTTGAAGGGGGTGTTTTACTGCCTGCTGTATTTGTGGGGTGCAATACTAATGAGGGGTGGGTCGCTATGGGTCGAAGGTTAGTTCCGCTGGTCCTTGTGGCTGTAATCATTTTGTTATATTCCGGTTCCGTTTCTGCCGGGCAAAGCTTTCCAAACACGGTGACAGGTGGGCAGAGGGAGATCTGGCTCAATATACCGGCCCTTCGCCTGAGCTATTGGGAAGATGGTCAACTGATTAAAGAATATCCGGTGGCGGTGGGAAAACCCACTTCCCCGACCCCGGAAGGTACCTTCACCGTTCTCAACAAGCTGGTGGATCCCACCTGGTATCCCCCTGATGGAAGCAGACCGGTACCGCCGGGCCCCGGCAACCCCCTGGGGCGAAGGTGGCTGGGATTTGCCCCGGGCTACGGGATCCACGGGACCAATGCCCCCGGTTCCATCGGCAGAGCCGTTTCCCTCGGCTGTGTGCGGATGCACAACAAAGATGTGGAGGAGCTTTATGCCAACCTTCCCCTGGGCACACCGGTACATATTATCTATGAAACCCTGGAAGCCCGGTGGCAGCCCGAGGAAGGGCAATTTTCCCTGACGCTGTATCCCGATGTCTATGGTCGGGGAGTAAATACCCTGGAGAATTTACAGCAAAAAATGGGGGAGCTGGGTTTGGGGGGGCTGTGGTCCGAAGAAGCCCTGGTGGATTTATTGGAAAAGGCAAAGCAGCAGCCGGTAAATATAACGATACCCCAGATTTCCCTTACCCTCAACGGCCGGCCCCTGGAACTGGACTACCTTTGGCTGGAAGGAAGGCTGTTTTTACCCCTGAGGCCCATTGCCGAGGACCTGGGTTTTGCCGTTTCCTGGGAACCGGAAAGGGGACCCCTGGTGGAGGGAGAACCGGTCCAGAATGGGATCATTGTGGAGGGGACCACCTATCTTGCCCTTCCCGCCTTCCGGGAGCTCCTGGGGCTAAAGACAGACTGGCAGCCTGAAGGACAAAACCTGGCCCTTTACCGGATTATAGCCACCTATAACGGTTGTTTCCTTACCGATGCCATCATCCAGGAAGAGGGAGAGTATTTTATTGGGGCCCATTTTTTAGCTGCAGCTTTGGGTATACCCTACCGGTGGGAACCGGAGGAGGGTTTAGCTTACCTCCTTGAGGAAGGGATACCGGGTATGGAGCGGGAAGGGGAGCCCTACCTTTCCCTCACCTCCCTGGCAGAAAAGCTGGGACCCCGCTATGGTTGGGGGCTGGAGTGGGTAGAAGAAAGCTATGAGTTTCGCCTTTACGATCTGCCCGAGGCTGACGAAGCTATCCAGCCTCTCTTTTCTTTATTGGGGAGGGAATTGCCGCCGGTAGTGCGAAATTCTTATATAAATACTCGAGAGCCAGGGGGACGGCGGCAATGCAAACCTATCGCTGGTGTATTAACACCCGGGACCGGGTGGGAATGGTGTTGGACGTACTCCGGGTCTTATCCCAGGAGGGGGCGAACATTATTACCATGGAGGTGGCCCCGGGGGTAATCAACGTTAAGTTTACCGGGGTAGATGCAGCAGGGGCTTTGCGCCTGGAGGAAAGCTTGCGCTCCCTGCCCGATATATACGGCCTCAGGGAGATAGAAGTCCTTCCCCACGAAGAGAGGGAAAGGCAGCTTAAGGCTGTCCTGGACTCGGTCAGCGAGGGGATCATTGCCGTCGATAAGAGGGGGATGATTACCACCCTGAACCCGGTAGCGGAGCAAATCCTGCAGGTAAACCGGCAGAAGGCTATCGGGCAGCATCTGGCCAATGTTGTTCCCGCCGATGTACCCATGCTCCGGATCCTGGAAACGGGCCAGGGCTACAACAACAAAGAAATTATCCTCGCTACCAAAAGGGGGCGCAGCCACTATATTACCACCGGCCGGGCCATTAAGGACGAGCGGGGCGAGACGGTGGGTGCTGTGGCAGCCCTGAAGGACATGTCCGAGGTGCGGGAGCTGGTCTTTTCCCTCACCCGCCCGCCGGTCATTACTTTTTCCGATATCATTTACGCCAGTGGAGCCATGGGCCGGGTGGTGGAAATGGCTAAAATGGTGGCCCGGGGGAATTCCACCATCCTCATCCGGGGGGAGAGTGGTACCGGCAAGGAGCTCTTTGCCCGGGCCATTCACACTGCCGGCCCCCGGCGGAGAAGGCCCTTCGTCGCCTTAAATTGTGCAGCCCTGCCCGATGCCCTGGTGGAAAGTGAACTTTTCGGCTATGAGGAGGGAGCCTTCACCGGGGCCAAGCGGGGCGGGAAGCAGGGGCTCTTTGAACTGGCCCACCAGGGAACAATATTCTTGGATGAGATCGGGGAGCTCTCTCCCCACCTTCAGGTAAAACTTCTCCGGGTCCTGCAGGAGAATAAGGTGCGGCGGGTAGGGGAGAATAAGGTGCGGCGGGTAGGCGGCAGGGAAGAAATACCCGTCGATGTCCGGGTTATTGCCGCCACCAACCGGAATCTGGAGGAAATGGTCCGCAAGGGGGATTTCCGGGAAGAACTGTATTACCGGCTGAACGTAATTCCCCTCTATATCCCTCCCCTGCGGGACAGGATGGAGGACCTGCCGGTCCTGGTGGAGAACTGTCTGCAGAAGTTTAATCGAGTTCTCAAGAAGAAGGTAAAGAGGATCCACCCCCAGGTTCTGGAACGCTTCCGCCGGCATAGCTGGCCCGGCAACGTCAGGGAGCTGGAAAATGTCCTGGAAAGGGCCATGAACCTGGTGGAGGGTGATGAAATAAGGCCTGAGCATATTTTTATCGAAGATTTAACTACCCCGGGATTTGGTTTCCATCAGATCGCGGGACATTCCCTGAAAGAGCTCAAGGAACAGCTGGAACGGGAGGTCATCTCCCGGATGCTGGCCAAATACGGGGCAGCCCGGCCGGCGGCTAGGGCCTTGGGGATTTCCCACACAGCCCTCTTGCGCAAGATCAAGAAATACAATCTGCGCAGCCTGTTGGAAACATAAGTTGCCATCATTGGCAACCTAGGTTTCCAAACGTTGTCTTGATTTTCTGGAAATTAGACCTCTTGGAAACATAAGTTTCCAGACCTTCTCTCTTCAATTGCTGGAAAGCCCATTCTGCCTGGCCTCTCCGGCATTTTATATTTGGCACGATATTTGCGCTTATGTAACAATAACGGCGCAGAAAACTAGTATGCTAAAAGGAGGAAGGTCCCATGAAATTGCAGGAGGCTGGTTTCAGTACCCGGGCCGTTCACGCCGGGCAGGGTCCTTGCCCCTTGACGGGGGCCTTGAGCACTCCCATCTATCAGACTTCCACCTTTGTCTTCGAGAATGTTGACCAGGGCGCGGCCCGCTTTGCTGGAGAAGAGGCCGGCTATATTTATACCCGCCTGGGCAACCCGACGGTGACTGCCTTTGAAGAGAAGATAGCCGTGTTGGAAGGGGGAGAAGCCGGCCTGGCCTTCGCTTCCGGCATGGCGGCCATCAGTGCCGTCCTCTTTGCCCTGACCAAGCAGGGGGATCACATTGTTGCCTGCGACACCCTTTACGGCTGTACCCATGCCTTTTTATCTTCCATTCTTCCTCGCTATGGCATCGAGACCACCTTTGTTGACCTTTCCGATCCCGCAAAGGGAGCGGCGGCCCTGCGGCCTAACACGAAAGTAATCTATCTAGAGACCCCGGCCAACCCCACCATGAAGCTGGTCGATATTGAGGCCATGGTGGAATTGGCCCGTAAGGTTGGAGCCAGGGTTGTCATCGACAACACCTTTGCCACCCCCTATCTCCAGCGTCCCCTGGAACTGGGAGTCGATGTGGTGGTCCACAGCGCCACCAAATACATCGGCGGCCATGGCGATCTCATTGCCGGTGCCGCCGTCGGGAGTAAGGAGTTCGTCGACGAGGTCCGGGTCACCACCCTGAAGGATATCGGGGGCGTCCTCGGGGCCTTTGAAGCCTGGCTATTGCTCCGGGGCATGAAAACCTTACCCTTGCGGATGGAAAGGCACTGCGCCAATGCCCTGGAAGTGGCCACCTTCTTAGAGGGGCATCCGGCGGTGGAGCAGGTGTATTATCCGGGCCTGCCAAGTCACCCTCAACATGATCTTGCGAAAAAACAAATGCAGGGCGGCTTTGGCGGGATGCTCAGCTTTGAATTGAAGGGAGGCCTGGAAGCTGGGAAGCAGCTCATGAACTCCCTGGAACTCTGTTCCCTGGCCGTCAGCCTCGGCGACACGGAGACCCTGATCCAGCACCCTGCCTCCATGACCCACTCTCCCTATCCGCCGGAGGAACGGCTGAAGGCGGGGATCACCGACGGTTTGGTCCGGATGTCGGTAGGTATTGAAGATGCCGTCGATATTATTGCTGACTTGAAACAGGGCCTAGATGGGCTCCGGCTATAAGGGTTTGATAGCAATTGCCAGGAATTGGCCCACAGGCAATAGAGGATCACGGCAGCGGGGCATTGAAATATAATTAACCGGGGGAACTTTCCCCCGGTTCCTTGCGTCTAATTATAGGGTTTACCTATGGGAAGGAGGCATCCCATGGTTTCCGATGCCGAACTGGTCAGCCTGTGCCAGCAGGGTCAGCAGGCTGCCTTTGCAGAATTGGTTGAACGCTACGAAAAGAAGGTTTACAATCTGGCCTACCGGATGCTGGGCAATGGCGAGGACGCCCGGGATCTGGTCCAGGAGGCCTTTTTAAAGGTCTACTATGCCCTGCCCGATTTTCGCGGGGATGCCAGCTTTTCTACCTGGCTGTATCGCATTGCTACCAACCTCTGCCTCGATGTCCTCCGGCGGCGTAAGAATAAAATTGCCTTTTCCCTTGATGAACCCCTGGAGACGGAAAAGGGGACTTTGGAACGCCAGCTGCCCGCCGAGGAGGAAGGGCCCGAGGTAATCGTCGAAAGGCGGGAGCTCCAAATCTTTATCCAGGAGCTCATCGGCACCCTGCCCCCGGAGCAGCGGTTGGTATTGGTTATGCGGGAATTCCAGGAACTGACCTATGAGGAGATAGCCGCTGCCCTGCAGTGCTCCCTGGGCACCGTCAAGTCCCGCTTGAGTCGTGCCCGCAGGGCCCTCAAAGAAAAGCTTCTGGCCAGTGGGGAACCTTTTGGCTCCACCTTGCGTCAGAAACAGGGGAAAGGGGGGAGCAGGGTATGAGATGCAGTGAAGTTTGTGAACTTTTATCCAGCTATATGGATGGTATGCTGCCGGCCGAGGAGATGAAGGCCGTTGATGAACACCTGTCCTTTTGCCCCGACTGCCGGGAAGAGCTGCGGCAGCTGGAAGAAACGGTGGCCATCTTGCGCAATCTAGGGGAAGTGGAGCCACCGGCAGATCTAAGGGATAGTATTCTCAATAAAATACAGGCTTCTGCCAGGAAGGGCGAGCAGGTAGTATCTATCTGGGATCGCCTGAAAAGATGGGGATCCCTGGGTGGTCTCGTTGCCGTCGCTGCTTGCCTTTTATTTGTGGCCGTTGTCGTTAGCCCGCGCTTTTCCGGCTTTAGAATGGGTGCCGGCATGTCCTCCTCTACCGAAGAAATTGCCGAAGGGGAAAGTGGCTTTCTCGCAGCTGACATGCCCCATGCGGGCCAGGGCCTTGAGATGGAAATCTTTAATGGCGCCCAGGATGGGGCTTTGGAGGCCCCCCGCCAGATGCTGGACATGGACAGTGCCCCTGAGGTTGAGCGCAAGGTAATAAAGAGGGCCTATTTGAGCTTAGTAGTTGAAGATTTGGAGGAGGACTTTGAAAGGGTAGTGGCCCTGGTCGAGGAGGCTGGCGGCTTTGTCCAGAGCTCCAGCACCTGGGAGAATGAGAGGCAGCGCACCAGCAATCTCTCTGTCAGGGTGCCGGTAGATAGATTTGCGAATATTTTAGCCCGCCTGGAGGAATTGGGCAGGGTAAAAGGGCGAGAAATTAGTGGTCAGGATGTGACCACCGAGTATGTGGATACCGAGGCCCGTCTCCGGAATTTGGAGCGGCAGGAAGAGCGCTTTTTGGAGATTTTGAACCGGGCCAATACTGTGGAAGAGATCCTCAATATTGAACGGGAACTGGAACGGGTCCGGGGCGAGATCGAAGCCCTCACCGCCCGCCTGAAAAGCCTGGACGAGTTGACGAGCCTCTCCACCATCGATATTGAGTTGAAGCAACTTAAAGTTTCGGCAGAGCGGATTGCCACGCCGGGCTGGCAGGGAGTTTTTGCTGAAGCCTACCAGGCTGCCGTCAGTACCGTCAACAGTATCCTGAATTTTGTGGGAGAACTGATAATCCTTATCGGGCGCATACTGCCCTTCCTGCCCCTGGCATTCCTGGCCTGGCTGGGTTACCGTCGCTATAGAAAAAATAGAAAGGAAGCAGAAGAATAGGCGCGAGGAGCGCCTTATTTTTTTGCCTTCTTCTTTCCCCGCCCCCTTGCCCAGGGAGGTATTTGCCCGGGAAGTGGTGAAAATAATAGGTATTATAAGTGGCAGCCAGGAGGCCACACAAGAGGGGTGAAAACCATGGGGAAGAAGCTGATTTTGATCGATGGTAACAGCCTGGTTCACCGGGCTTTTCACGCTATCCCGCCCTTGACCACCGGTACGGGGCAGCATACCAATGCCGTATACGGCTTTACTACCATGTTTTTGCGCTTGCTGGAAGATGAAAGGCCCGACTATTTGGCCGTTGCCTTTGACAAGGGCAAGGTTACCTTCCGCCACGGGGAATTTGAAGACTACAAGGCCAATCGCACCGAAACCCCCGACGAACTTCGTTCCCAGTTTCCCCTGGTAAAGGAGCTCCTGGAAGCATATCGGGTGCCCATCTTTGAACAGGAAGGCTATGAGGCCGATGATTTGCTGGGAACCCTGGCCCGGAAAGCCGAGGCAGAAGGGTTTTCTGTTTTAATCGTTTCTGGGGATCGGGATGTGCTCCAGCTGGTTTCTCCCCGGGTTACGGTCCTCTTTACCCGGAGGGGGATAAGTGAACTGGAGGTCATGGATGCCGGGGCGGTTGAGGAATACCTGGGCGTCCCTCCAGAGCAGGTAGCAGACTACAAGGGCCTGGTTGGGGACCAGAGCGACAATATCCCCGGGGTCCCCGGGATCGGTCCTAAAACGGCCACAAAGCTGCTAAAAGAATTTGAGAACCTGGAAGAGATACTGTCGGATCTGGAAGGGGTAAGGCAGAAGGGTGTGCGCAGCAAGCTGGAGGAGTACTGTGAGCAGGCCCGCCTCAGCAAGAGGCTGGCCACCATTGTCTGCGATATACCCCTCGATGTCGACTGGGAGGAGCTCCAGAGGAAGGAGCCCGACTGGGATGCTGTTACCAGCCTCTTCCGGGAGCTGGAGTTCCGCAGCCTCCTGCAGCGGGTAGCCCCCGACCTACCCGTCCAGGTGGAAACGGGCTATCAAGTCGTTGCCTCCCCCTCCCAACTGGAGGCCCTTGCCGCCAGGAGCCGGGAGGAGGGTAAGCTGGCCTTTACCCTGATCGGCTCCGGGGAGGATCCCCGGCAGAGGGAAATCTTGGGCTGTGCCCTGGCCCTACCCGGGAGAGAGCTCTACTACCTGCCCCGGTCCCTCTGGCAGGAGGTAAAGGCCGATCTGGCCGTGGCAAAGGTAATGGCCTCCCTCTTTTCCGAGGCGGCAGTTAAGAAATATACCCACGACGCCAAGGCAGCCTACCAGCTGCTGAACCTTTATCAGATCCAGCTGGCTGGCCTGGCCATGGATACCATGATTGCCTCCTATCTTCTGAACCCGGCGGCCAGCCATTCCTTGGATCAGATCGCCAGCACCTATCTCAATGAGGCCGTGCCCTCCTGGGAGGAACTGGTGGGGAAGGGGAAAAAAGCCGTCAAACCGACCAGCCTCAAGGAGGAGGACTTGGCCCCCTTTATGGCTACCCGGACCGCCGTACTTCTTCCCCTGCAGGAAAGGCTGGCGGCGGAGCTGGAAAGGCTGGACCTGGCCACCCTCTACGAGGAAGTAGAGCTGCCCCTGATCCAGGTCCTGGCGGCCATGGAGGAAGAAGGGGTGACCATCGATACCGATGCCCTGGCCGAAATGGGGGCGGAAATTGGCTATAAGCTTGCCGCCATAGAGGGGGAAATATACCAGATGGCCGGGGAGGAGTTCAATCTTAACTCCCCCAAACAGCTGTCTACCATCCTCTTTGAAAAGCTCAAGCTGCCGGTGATCAAGCGGACCAAGACCGGCTATTCCACCGATGCCGAGGTCCTAGAGAAGCTGGCAGACGTCCACCCCATAGTGGAGCGGATCTTGGAGTACAGGCAGCTGATGAAGCTGAAGTCCACCTATATCGACGGCCTCATGGCCCTGGTGGATCCCGCAACCGGGAAGGTGCACACCACCTTCAACCAGGCTGTCACCACCACCGGCCGCCTGAGCAGCACCGAGCCTAATTTGCAGAACATCCCCATCCGCCTGGAATTGGGGCGGCGCCTGCGCAAGGCCTTTGTTCCCGGCCGGAGCGGCGATTTAATCCTGGCTGCCGACTATTCCCAGATAGAGCTCCGGGTTTTGGCCCACATATCCCAGGATCCATACCTTCTGGAATCCTTCCGCAGGGGACAGGATGTCCACAGGCGCACCGCCGCCGAGATCTTCGGCGTGTCCCTGGAGGAGGTGACGCCGGAAATGCGGGAACGGGCCAAGGCGGTAAACTTTGGGATTGTCTACGGGATTTCCGACTACGGCCTGTCCCGGGACCTGGGGGTGCCCCGCCGGGAAGCCAAGGAATACATCGACAACTATTTTGCCCGCTACGCCGGCGTCAAGGCTTACATCGACGGGATTGTCGCCGAGGCCAGGGAGAAGGGCTATGTGACAACCCTCATGAAGCGGCGCCGCTACTTGCCCGATATCAACAGCCGCAACTACACCCTCCGCTCCTTTGCCGAACGGACAGCCATGAATACACCCATCCAGGGTTCGGCCGCCGATATTATCAAGACGGCCATGGTAGAGGTCTTCCGGCAGCTCAAGGAGCGCCGCTTGGCCACCCGTCTCCTCCTCCAGGTCCACGACGAACTTATCTTTACCGTGCCCCGGGAGGAGCTGGCCGAGGTCAAGGCCCTGGTGAAGGAATGTATGGAAGGGGCAGTGGAGCTTGACGTGCCTTTGGTTGTAGAGCTGAAGGTTGGGGAGAACTGGTACGAGGTGAAGAAGGAGTCCTAGATGAGGAGGTAAAGCAGTGCCTGAACTGCCCGAAGTAGAAACAATAAAGAACACCCTCCTTCCCAAACTGGTGGGAAGGAGGATTGGGGAGGTAACGGTCACCCTGCCCCGCATAATAAAAAAGCCGGCCCCGGAAGAGTTTGTCAGCCTGGTGGTGGGGAAGGAAATCCTGGACCTTTCCCGCCGGGGGAAATACCTTCTCCTGCATTTGTCCGAAAGATACTTTCTTGTCTTTCATCTCCGGATGACGGGGCGGCTCCTCTATCTGCCCGCCGCTGTCCCGGTGGACAAGCACACCCACCTCATTTTTCACCTGGACAATGGGGAGCACTTGCGCTTCCACGACCTCAGGACCTTTGGGACCATCTACCTGGTGCAGGAAGGGGAATTGGCCTCGATCCGGGGCCTTGCCAGCCTGGGCCCCGAGCCCCTGGGGCCCCAGTTTACCCCCGCCTACCTGGAGGATGCCCTGGCAGGCCGGCGGATTGCCATAAAGGGCGCCCTCTTAAATCAGGAGCTCCTGGCGGGCCTGGGGAATATTTACGTGGATGAAAGCCTCTTTCGGGCCGGCATTCACCCGGCCCGGCCGGCCGGTTCCCTCACCGAGGACGAGATCAGTCGTCTCCACCGGGCCATCGGCGATGTTTTGAGAGAGGGTATCCGCTACCGGGGCACCTCTTTTCGGGACTATGTGGACGGAGAGGGAAAGGCCGGCGGCTTTCAAGAACGGCTGGCCGTTTACGGCCGGGGGGGACAGCCCTGTGTTAAATGCGGCTCTCCCCTGCAACGGGTCCGGATTGCCGGGAGGGGTTCCGTTTTTTGCCCCTGCTGTCAACCTTCGGGAAGCAATGTCGATTAGGGAATTGGGCCCTTTTTCCGGCCCGTTGAGGTCCCAGGGAGCTTGCATAGGTTGACCGGACCTGGGGAAAAATTGGAGTGCATGGTGGGGAAGAGGGAGAAGGGGGAGGAGGGTAAGATGCGGGTTATTGGCCTTACCGGAGGAATTGCTACAGGCAAGAGCACTGTATCCCGGATGCTGGCGGAAAAGGGGCTCCCCATCGTCGATGCCGATCTCATTGCCCGGGAGGTGGTGGAGCCGGGCAAGCCTGCCTACCGGGAAATTGTCCAAACCTTCGGCGGGGAAATTTTACAGGCCGATGGCACCCTTAATCGCAAGCTCCTGGGCAAACTGGTCTTTGGAGATCCTGCCCGCCTGCAAACCTTAAACCAGATCACCCATCCCCGGATTAGGGAAGAAATAGAGGGCCGCCTCCAGGCCCTGCGGGATAAGGGTACAGAACTGGCCGTCCTCGATGCCCCCCTCCTTATCGAGGCCAATCTCCAGCCCCTGGTCGATGAGGTCTGGGTGGTCACCTGCCCCAGGGAGCTGCAGATAAAACGGCTGCAGGAGCGGGACAATCTTTCGGTTCCGGAAGCAGAGGCCAGAATAAAGGCCCAAATGCCCCTGGAGGAAAAGATAAAGTATGCCCAGCGGGTGATAGATAATTCCAGAGATATAGCCCACACCCGCAGGCAGGTCCAGGAGCTCCTCCGGTCCTATTTACTTTGCCAGTAAAATGTCATAGTATTATAGGCATAAACTGCATAGGGATTAGTAACAAATTGACCGGAGGCAGACCATGATTATTAATCTGAGGCGATTGAAGCGGTTGATACCCTATTTGCTCCTGGCAGTGTTTATGGTTCTTTTCCTTTCCCACACCGGTTGGCTCTGGCGCCTCCTCTATCCCATCCATTACCAGGAGATAATTTTTCGCTGTGGCCGGGAATTTGGTGTTGACCCTTTCCTGATTACGGCGGTGATCCGGGTGGAAAGCAAGTATTATCCCCGGGCCCTCTCCCCTGCGGGGGCCGTTGGCCTGATGCAGATTATGCCCGAAACGGGCCAGTGGGTAGCCGAAAAGCTGGAGTTGGAGAACTTTACCCCGGACCTGCTCTATGAGCCGGAAATCAATATACGCATTGGCACCTGGTACCTGGCCAGCCTACAGGAAGAGTTTGGCGATTTGAACCTTGTCCTTGCCGCCTACAATGGCGGGAGGGGGAATGTAAAACGCTGGTTGGAAAAGCAAAGGGCAGAGGGGCAGGCAGCAGGGCTGGAGGGCTTTCCCTTCCCCGAGACCCGCTCCTATGTCGTTAAAGTCTTGCACAACTACAAGCGCTATCGAGAAATCTATCAAAAATAGGCAAAGGAGACAAGTAATAAGAGGAAAAAGCTGTAATAAGGAGAAATATAGGAAGTGATATTGTATCAATTGTTAAAGGAGTGGATGTAATGACTGGGCAAAAACTGACCTCCCTGGAGGCAGTTGATAAACTGCAGGTTTTACCGGAACGGAAATTTCATTCTGCTACCCACGAAGAGATTGCCATGGGAGCAACTACCGATATCTACTTTGTCCGGACCTATGAGATCCTCTCCCATCTGGGTAAGCTCAACACCAGGGTGACGGCAGAAATTTTTCCCCGGCGGGCGGGAGTGATGGCGGGCACCGAAGAAGTAGTCAATCTGCTCCGGGAGCAAGAGGGGGTAAAGGTCTGGGCCCTGGCTGAAGGGGAAGAGTTTGCCGCCAAGGAAGTAATCATGCGCATCGAAGGTCCCTACAGTGAATTTGGCCTCTATGAAACGGTAGTTTTGGGTATGCTGGCCAGCCCCTGCGGCTGGGCTACGGCTGCCCGGGAGTGTAAAAAAGCCGCCGGCGAAAAGGGGGTCTTTGCCTTTGGTGCCAGGCATGTCCATCCGGCGGTAGCACCGGTAATGGAACGGGCTGCCCTCATCGGAGGGGTCAATGGAGCCAGCTGCATTCTGGGAGCAAAGCTGGCTGGCCGCAATCCTTCTGGGACAGTACCCCACGCCGCCTTTCTGATTGCGGGGGATACCGTCACCGTGGCCAATACATATCATGAAGTTATGCCTCCCGACGCCCCCAGGATCATCCTGGTCGATACCTTCAAGGATGAGGCCGAGGAGACCCTGAGGGTGGCGGAAGCCTTGGGCAGTGCCTTAGATGGCGTAAGGCTCGATACGCCGGGGGAACGGGGTGGAGTTACCCCGGGGCTCGTCTATGAAATCCGCAACCGGCTGGACCAGGCCGGATATGAGCATGTCCAGATCTTTGTCTCCGGCGGCATTACTCCCGAGCGGATTGTGGAACTGGGGGAAGCGGGGGCGGCTGCCTTTGGTGTTGGCAGTTATATAACCAGCGCTCCACCCATCGATATGACCATGGACATCAAAGAGGTTGAAGGTAAGCCCCTGGCAAAAAGGGGCAGGGTACCCGGAATAACTCCCCAACCTAGACTGCAAAGGCTTTTATAATTGTAATAGGCCATAGTTTCGTTCAATATCTTGATATTTCT
>CZCB01005580.1_pt1 | contig 13054 bp, 10 predicted proteins | sample 591991 | NCBI WGS metagenome assembly CZCB01 (sample SAMEA3556809, study PRJEB10932) | anaerobic digester metagenome | reverse complement strand
GGGCAAAGGCTGCCCATTTCCCTTATGATGATTGACCTGGATAATTTCAAAAGGATAAACGATACGTACGGGCATTTGGTAGGCGACGAGGTACTGAGACAGTTTGCCCAAATACTAAAGGATAATACGAGAAAAACAGATCTGGTGGCAAGGCTTGGGGGAGAGGAGTTTGTTGTAGTCCTACCGCTAACCCACCATGAAAATGCTGTAAAGATGGCTGAAAGGATTAAACAGGCCGTTGAAGCCAAAACTTTTATATGCGGCTCGGCTGACGAAAATATTACTGTAAGTATCGGTACCGTAACTTCCAAGTTCCCGATGGATGCCGACTATTTGCTGAAGTTTGCCGACAAAGCATTATACAAGGCCAAGGAGAAGAAAAACATGGTTGTGGCCTATGAACAGCTAAAAACAATATGACAACAACCCAATCCCTTATTGAGAAATCGCCGGCTTTTTAGGCCGGCGATTTTCGATATGGAAAAGGTCGGTCTTAAACAGTATAATACTCTAAAGGGGAAAAAGAGGTGAAAGCGTGGCCAAGTTTGGTAAACCGAGGAAGTCTAATGTAATTGTGCTAATTTCTTTGGCTCTTATGGCCGTTTTGCCCGGCTTTGTTTCCGGGCAGGCCCGGCCTGCCTTGGAAATGCAACATAGACTTGAGGGAATCTCGGAAGACGAAAAGGCAGTACTCGAAACCCTTTTTATACTTTCACAGGAAATAGAAGAAATGGACCGGGAACAACAGGACATTACACGGGAAATGGAAGCCCTTAGGGAAGAAGTCAAGGCTGTTGCTGAAAAGATAGAAAACCGGCAGAGGGATTATGAAAACAAACTGGATATTTTAAAACGGGTTCTTGTCAGCTACCAGAGAAACGGCCCCGCCTCCTATTTAAGCATAATACTAAGGGCGGACAGCCTTAGCTCCTTTTTGCGAAGCATAAATATAATAAAGGACCTTGTACGAAATACAAGAGAGCTTCTGGATCGCCTTGAGCAGGACTGGAAGAGGCTTATGGCGGAGCGGGAAAGCCTGGCGGACAAAATAGCGCTGCTGGAAACCAAAGAGGAAGACCTTAAGGAAGCCATGGCAAAGAAACGGCAGCTTAGGGAGGAACAGGAGGCCTATTTGAATTCCCTAAAGGAGGAAGGGGACCATTACAGGGAACTGCTGACCAACCTGCAGGACATGTGGGACATGATAAAAGAGCTGGTTTCGGATATTATTAATGAATTCAACAGGATTATAGGAGAGGGCAAGTTCCCGATGGAGGAATTGGACTTAAAATTCAGTTTGCTTGGTATAAGGGGTACTATCCGTGAGGAAACTCTAAACAGCGTTTACAGGGAGAACTCGAACCTGGACGAAATAGTATTCCATTTTTACCCCGGAAGGGCTGAGATAGAGATTCCTGAAAAACAACTGGTCCTGGCAGGCACGTTTTCTATCGAAGAAGGCAGAGTTTTAAAATTCGTGGCGGAGGAAGGCAGCTTTTACGGTATGAAACTGGAACAGGCGTCATTGGATGAATTGTTCCGGGATGGGTATCTGTCCATTGACTTCGGTGCTTTTTCGGATGTCAGCCTCCAATCGGTGAAGATTTGTGACGGTTACCTGGAGTTTACGGTAAAGCCTTTTTAATAGCATAATGTGGCAGGGGGGATAAGTATGATAAAAGCAAAGGGAGTATCCTTGAGATATCCGGACGGTACACTGGCGCTAAAGGGTATAGACCTGGAAATTGATACCGGGGAACTGGTGTATATAACGGGACCCAGCGGCTCCGGCAAGACAAGCCTTCTGAAACTGTTGATGGGGATTGAATACCCTACTTCAGGGTCCCTGAAGGTGATGGGCCAATCCATAGCCAAGGGCCAGGAGGGCAATATAAGGCGTCTTAGAAAAAGGATTGGACCCGTCTTCCAGGAGTTCAGGCTTATACAGGGAAGGACGGCGCTGGAAAATGTTATGATGGGAATGCGGTTTTTGGGTATCCCATGCCGGCAGGCCAAGGAAAACGCCAAAAGCGCATTGACCAGGCTGGGATTGGAGCATAAAGCCTTGTCCATGGTGGAAAACCTGTCCTGGGGGGAGGCCCAAAGGGTAGCCATAGCCCGGGCGGTGGCAAGAAAACCCCGGCTGATAATGGCCGATGAGCCCACCGGTAACCTGGACCATGATAACGCGTTGATAATATTGGACCTGCTTACTTCCTTCAGGGATACAAACACAACCGTAATTATTACCACCCATGCCACCCACTTGATTGAGAGGCAGGAGAATGCTACCTTTATAAGGATGAACGGCGGAAATATTTCGGTGGAAAGACGGGGGAAAGCCTATGAAGAATACCTTGTATAACGCGCCTTATTTTATGAAGGAAGCCGGGAGGGTTCTTTGGCAAAACCGGCTGTCCAGCGTATTTTCGTTTTTGAGCACAGGACTTATATTATTTATCCTGGCGGTCATTGTAGCGTGCTGGAGTGTAGGTAACCTGTTGATTAAAACCATGCAGGACGAGGCGGAAATAAGCGCGTACCTTGACCGGGACATTGGAACAGAGCAAGTTTTAGAACTGATTGAAACCATAAAGGGCATGGAAGGAGTGCGGGATGTCCAGCTGGTTGACCGGGAAGCGGCTTACGGCAGAATGAAAGAGATACTGGGTGATGAAGCCGGTGTCCTGGAACTGTTTGAAGAGAACCCGTTTGAGGCTTTTATAGAAGTAAGAATTAGCCTGGGTGAATTGGAAAAAATCACGGAAAGGCTGGAAAGCTTAAAAGGGATAAACCATGTTAGGAATAACAGGGAAGTCCTGGAACGTGTTCAAAGCATCACAATTGGGTTAAAGAGGTTGGGTTACCTGATTGTTACTGCAGTGAGCATAAGTACTCTGGTGATAGTGTCCCATATGATTAGGCAGGGGATATACAACAACAGGGTTCAAGTTGGTGCTTTACGGCTTTTAGGGGCCCCCGAAAGTTTCATTGGTTTCCCCTTTGTACTGGCAGGATTGCTGCTTACGCTGGCGGGCGGACTGCTGGCGTCCTTTGTTATCGTTTTCCTTGTAAACAGGACTTACAGCGCCATGGCCGGATCGCTTCCCTTTATCCCACTGCCCGCAAGAAACCAACTGGTATCCGGGTTGCTTCTTTTCGTTTCATCTGTAAGCATCCTGTTGGGGGTATTGGGCAGTATGTTTGGACTGCGCTCTACGAAATAGAATGAGCCGTGAAACTGCTTATTTTATTCAATGTCAGCCGTAGGGCTGATGTTTTTTTGTTTGCAGTCAATAAAAAGGGATATAAGTTCTTATATAAAAAAATGTCTAAAACAATAGCTTCGTGGAGGTGCATCATGAGAATATCTACAAAGTTTGGCGGAATGATGCTGGTTATCATACTGCTTACGGGATTCCTTATGTTTTTTACACTCACATCAATTAATGAAATTAAGAATATTACTACGGAACACCAGGAAAGGAACACGCCCTTGATGGTAACTGCGTTATCCTTCCAAAAAGACGTGATTCAGATTCAACAGTGGCTTACGGATATCTCGGCAACCCGTGGAGAGCCCGGTTACGACGATGGCTTTGAGATGGCTGCCATGTATTATGAAAGCGCCAAGGACAGAATTGAGCTTCTAAAAGAATTGGGGGCTAATGAAGAGTTCATTAACACCATTTCAAAAGAACTGGACGGATACTATAACATCGGCAGGGAAATGGCAAATACATATATAAACGAGGGGACCGAGGCGGGCAACAGGTACATGGAGATATTTGACCCCTATGCCGAAAAGATGGAGGAAAGCGTCGCGGCTCTTTTGGAAGAAGCGGACAGAGACTTTAAAAGTGGTAATGATATGATTAAAGCAAGTATAGAGGGCTTATTCAGCAAATCCGTAATACTGTTTTGCATTGTAATTGTAATAAGCGCGCTTTCATACTTTGCGATTCAAAAAATTGTTATTAAACCTCTGAACAAAGTGACGGAGGTTCTCAAAGATATAGCCGAAGGGGACGGGGATTTAACCAAACGAGTCGACATAAAGTCCAAGGACGAAATAGGGGATATGGCGTGTTATTTCAATGGTTTTTCGGATACAATTCAAGGAATTGTTAAAACAATAAAAGAGGTTTCAGAGAAGGTAGACCAGGCAGCCCGGGAGCTATCTGCCGCTTCCGAGCAATCCGCCGCCGCTGCAGAACAAGTGTCCAGAACCATTGAAGAAATGGCCGAGGGGGCGGCGAGCCAGGCAGGGAGTACCGTGGAAGGTTCGGAAAAGCTCATGATTCTTGGGGACCTCATAGAAGAAAACCAGAGGCGTATGGAAGAATTCAGGGAATCGTCCCTTAGGATAAACCAGTTGACCCTGCAGGGACTTGATACGCTGGACAAATTAACAGCCAAGACCGAAGAGAGTGGCAGGGCGATAGAAAGTATTTATCAGAGCATAATCAAGACCAATGAAAGTTCCGCCAAGATAGGCGAGGCAAGCGACCTTATCAAGTCCATCGCTGAGCAAACCAACCTGCTTGCGTTAAACGCGGCAATAGAAGCGGCAAGGGCGGGAGAGCACGGAAAGGGGTTTGCCGTGGTGGCGGACGAGATTAGAAAGCTTGCCGAAGAGGCGGCGGCTTCGACAAGGGTCATTGATGAAATGATTAAAAACCTGCAGTCGGATGTGGACCAAGCTGTAACGACCATGAACAGGGTGGAAGAGATTCTGAACGAGCAGTTCCAAAATGTAAGCCTTATCGAAAGCAGATACAAGGAAACCGCCGGGGAGATTCAAAAGTCTATAGAAACTGTGGAGACAATAACCGAAGCGGGAAAGGAAATGGAACAGAAGAAGGATGGGGTACTGGAAACCATCCAAACCCTTTCGTCGATTGCACAGGAGAACGCAGCGGCAACCCAGCAGGTTTCCGCTTCCATGCAGGAACAGACCGCTTCGGCCGAAAGAATTGCACAGGGAAGCGAAGGACTGTTGCAGCTGTTCGGAGAGCTGCAGGGAATAATTGAAAGGTTCAGGTCCTGACCCCTATGTTTACAGTGCCCTATCGGTATAACACTATACCGGTGGGGCATTTTGCTTGGAGTGGGGGTATGAGCCTGGGAGTATAAGTTTTAATATATCACGGCGCTGCCCGATGAAGAACGGAGAAAAGATATCATTCGAAATAACGAGGAATTAGGAAATTTATGTAGAAAAAAGTTTTATAATGGAAATATTGGGTATATGAACATATATATTGGTTAGGGGTCGGAAAGAGCATGCGTATTATTTTTAGAAAAGAAGATTTTAAAAAAGAACACCTTTTAGTTTTTTCATACTTTCTTTCTGTCATTATAGCAGGCGTTGTATATAATACCGGCGGCACCAACAGGGTGTATGCAAACATGATGTACATACCCATTGCCGTTGCTGCATCCGTTTACGGCAAAAAACAGGGCATTATTCATGCGGCAGTAAGTGCACTGCTTATAGGGCCTTTCATGCCATTGAACGTAGAGCTGGGTATCAGCCAGACACCGATAAACTGGGTTCTAAGGCTTATAATATACGTAACAATTGCCTTTGTCATAGGGTTTTTTTCCGATTACTATAGGCATGAATATGAAAAGAACAGCAAGAAGGATAAAGAGCTGTTTGAAGCCCAGATGGCCACCATATATTCCCTGGTAAAACTTTCGGAATCCAGGGACTATAATACCGGTGCCCACGCGGAAAGGGTGTCGGTGTTCTGTGAACTTTTGGCCCGTCATTTGCGCAGCATCCCCAGGTACAAGGATTACTTAAACGAAGATTACATTAATAACCTGTTCAAGGCAAGTCCTCTTCACGATATTGGCAAGGTAGGCATACCCGACGATATACTGCTCAAACAGGGCAAGCTCACCGAGGAAGAATTCGAAGTGATGAAAAGTCATACGACAATCGGCGCCAATACCCTAAAGGAGATTAAGAAGAAGTTCCCGGATAATAAATTCCTGGAGTTGGGGATAAATATTACCCTGTATCATCACGAGAGGTGGGACGGTACCGGTTACCCACACGGGCTTTCGGGAGAAGAAATACCCCTGTCTGCAAGGATTATGGCCATAGCGGATGCATATGAAGCGTTAAGGTCAAAGAGGGTCTACAAGGATGCTTACACCCATGAAGAAAGCCTTGAAATTATTAAGCAGGGAGCCGGTACTTTTTATGACCCTGAAATGGTGGATATTCTTATTCAAAACCAGGCCGAGTTTAAGGAAGCCTTTGAGAAATACAATTCCTAACCGTAACCACTATATGTCCTTTCCTATCTCCTTCAGCATGCTTATGTAAAGCAGCAGTTCATACCGGGATGCAACGTTTAGTTTCATGTATATGCGCTTGTTATGCGTTTTTATTGTATTAATGCTTATGAATAGTTTTTCGGCGGCTTGCCTTGAGGTATAGCCCTTTGCATAAAGGTCAAAAACCGCCCGTTCGGATGGAGACAATGTTTTAATGTTTTCCATAAATTCATCCAAAAGGGATATGGAAAGGTTCCCCTTCATTGCCTTCCGGTATAGTTCCTTGTTGCGGGACTTCAGGTATTCTATTAAATTGTCTATCTCCGGCACTTTGGTTTTGGGTGCCTCTTCCAGGTCTGCGGATTTAATAATAGCAAGCCCTTTGGAGATGGGCTTTAGGAATCTTTTGCTTAGGATAAAGGAAGCTGTGATTCCTATAATAACCAGCAGTACCAGCGAAGAGAACAATAACAGGTTAAGCCGGGATATTATGGCCACAATGTCCTCCTGCGGGACCATGATTGCTGCCGCCCAGTTTTCGTGTGAAAAGGCGGAGCCTTCCGGGTACAGGTTTATCGGGGTGTGCAGCCCGAGAAACAGGCTGTTACCGTCTTGGGAATAGGAATGAAAAGGCATGTCATTATCAGTGATCTCAAGGACGCCGTTATTCCTCAATACGGTTTTTGCAGAGTAACCCCCTGCAAACAAAGACCTGTTGAAGGCCAGAGTATTCCCGCTCATTGGCGAAAGCGCACAAAACAGGCGGCTGTAAATGCCCCTTTCAGGCATGTGCGACAGCTTGAAAAGCATATCACTGATTTCCAAGCCGCATACCCCGAAAACGGTGCCGGCGGAATCTATCAGGGGCACAGAACAGAGCATTACTTGCTCGCCGGTTCCCTGCAGCGTAAAGGCGGGGCACCAGTAATACAGCCGGGACAGCGGAAGACCGGGGTTGGAAGCAGCGGCCGCCAATGGATTATGGTAATAGGGGGCACTGCTTATATCGAATTCCATCTGCCACTGGGCATGGAGGCTCAAGTAATTACGGCGCCCTATGCTGGGGAACCCCCGGAAAACTATTATGGTTGGCGTGGATGAACTAATGATGTTGGGCTCCATATTCTTAAGATACAACCCGGCCCGTGAGTTTTGCGCGTTTTCAAGGGAGGGATTAACGGTGGCGTCCAGTATCAGGAAGACCCCGCTGCTTTTCGAGATTTGCAGTGTAAACAATGCCCTGTCATACTGACTTGACAGAATCTCTTCCAGCACCTCCGGATTCTGATGCAGTTTTGAAGCGGGTATACCGAGGTCTTTCAATTCTTTTTCAATAGCATCGGACACTGCCTTTGAGAATTCTACCGATTGCTGGGAAATTTGACCGTAGCGTTGAGAGATTTCCTGGGAGGCGTGCAATAGTTCGTTTTCTATTATCACTTTACTTTGGGTCAATCCCGCCGTGAAGGTTCCGGTGGCCAGCATTAACGCAACGGCACCGGCGATAATGGTAAATACAAGTATCACCAAAAGCAAAAAGAGCCTGAGGCCCATTGGCATTCCCATTGTTCCGGTTTTCTTAAGCTCCTGTCTTATCAGTTCTATTCTTTTTTTCGGGGATGTCATGCTTTTCACTTGGAACAGCCTCTCCATTAACTTTACTTTTGGTTAGAATGCATTCTTAAATTCTTCAAATACGTCGGCCGAGGCTCTGTTGTAAGCATCCTCCTGTTTCTGGCTTTTAAGGAGGTTAAGGTAAGCCTGCCTTGACCGGGCGGCGGTTTCCTTAAACCGTTTCTCGTAAAGGTCCTGGATTTGGTCAACTTCTTCAAAAAGCGGGGCGACACAGAATTCGTAATCCCTCTGCATCGTCCTGGAAGCCGCCAGCATCTTTTTGATGTTCTGGTCCTTTATACTGTCCATCTCCCTTGTCATTATTTCGCCGAAGGCTTCGGCAGTCACAGGAAGATACCCGGTGGAAGATACAAAGTGCAGGTTGTTCTCGGGGCTTGTAAACCATTTGAGGAAAGTACCGGCGGAACGCTCCTTTTCCTGGGTGGACCTTATTACGCACATGCCGCCTCCCCGCTGCAGGGCAATCCTTTTTCCTCCCTCAAAGGTCGGGTAGGGCAGTACAGCCAGTTCCACCGGTTCGCTTGTATTGTCCGCATAGGTTACGGTGGGAGAGAAAAAAGATATACCGGCGGTCGAACCTATTGAACATACTATGTCGCCGGTTTTGGCAAGGTCGGTGGCATAACCGTCAAAAATGGCCGCATGCCCGCTGACAGAAGACTTGTAATAGCTTTCCCATACCCTTCGGGCCTGCGGGGTGGTTAAGTCAACGGTTCCGTCCTCTGTAAACTCCGTGCCCAGCTGTTTGCAGCCGATAAGCGAAAAATTATACAGCGAATCCGCCATAAAGAACATCTTCCCGTCATTCGGTATATCCGGTGTCTGCCTGTCGGTCCAGTCATAATAAAGAGCGGCGGTACTGAAAATGCCTTCGAAGGTCTTAAGGTCATCAATACTGACGCCTGTTTCGCCGGCAAATCGGTCGAATATGGTTGTGTTTACGAACAGCGCTTCGGTGGATTTTGCAATGGGGAACACATACAGTCCGTCTCCAAGAATCTTGCCTTCCTCGAGAAATCCCGGAACATAAGCGGATAGTTCCTCTTGGGTGAATTGTTCGTTTAAGTCGCAAAGCAGCCCCTTTTGTGCAAGTGTCAGGGCAGTTTTAGGATAGGCGGTGGTGATATCGGGGAGAGGTGGCGCACCCGGTTCGCCGTTTGCAGCCATTATTAGCTTATCGTGAAGTGTGTCACTGCCCGATATGGATGTTACGCTTATTATGATGCCTTCCTTTGCGCCAACCGTTTCATTGAATTTGTCAATCATCTCATCCATGGTGTCCTTCAACTGGCCGCCGTAGTTGTGCCATAGGGTAAGGACTACCTGGTTTTTGGGACCGGTTAATATCTCGCTGCTGCAGGCTGTAAGTATTGTGCCAAGCATAAAAAGAAAGGCCGCAATAAAGAAGATACCTCTTTTCATAATATACCCCCCGTTAATTCTAAACCCGGTTGGTTTCATAAGCCGGCATAGGGTACCGGGTCTCGTCCTGTCCCGGAAATATTATAACATATATTATCTGGGTTACCCAATATTAACAATATGAGTTAGTTTAGCAGAAAATCACCCCGGGGGTGATTACACGCAGTGCGAATATGAGTAGAATTAGGGTATAAAGGATGGTTAATTAATTAGCCGGAAGGGTCAAAGCCGACTGCACGGCTCAAAAAATCTAATGGAAGAGGGGATGTAATTGTGTTAAGAAAAACTGTTTTGGTTCTGCTCTGTGTTGCATTGGTTTTTTCTTTGGCTGCCTGTAACGTTAAACAAAAAATCAATGAAAAAATTGCCGAAAAGGTGACCGAGGGCGTATTGGAGAAAATCGCCGGCGACGGCACCGACATTGACATCAGCGAAGGCGGGATAACCATAAAAGGCGAGGGAGGAGAAAAAATCACCATCGGGGGCGGCGAATGGCCGAAAGGTGGGGCGGCCAACCTACTGCCCGAGTTTAAGAAAGGCACAATAGTATCGGTGGCCAATGCTGATTCGGGATGCATGGTATTACTGGAGGACGTTGAGGAAAAAGACGCCGAGGATTACATTGAAAAAGTAAAAAACAAGGGGTTCACCGAGAAGCCCATTGAGTCCTACGGGGATTCATATTATAACTATGCAGCGGGTCTGGACGAAAAAACACATGCTTCGGTGTTATACGATAAAAAAACTAAAAGCATGACCATAAACGTACAGATAGACGAATAGAGATGGAAAATCAGCCGAGCTTTGTGAGCAGACAATGCCGGCCCAGGAAAGCATAGAACGGTTGAAACAAATGATTGAAGAGGTTATAAACTCATAAGCTTTGATGGACCGGTCGAAGGGCCGGCTTTTTTTCTGCCCGGAAATAACTTCAGTATGAGTACAATATAGAATATATCGAAGGTTTGTTTGAACGAACTTTTATTGGGTATTAGTTGAATATAAATTTTAACAAATATCGACTATTATTAACATTTATTATCATTCATGATTTACCACGATGCGAAGGAGAGAGTATGGTGGTAAAAGAGAATTTTTTCAGTTCAATTCGTAGAAAGCGTTCACTCCTCAGGGCTTTAGCGGCTTTTTGGGCAAGCGCCGGCAAATCGGGGCTCAGACCGGAAGAAGAATCAAGACAAAACGAAGGAGACCTGCGTCTGATACTGGACAGTACTGCGGAAGGAATATACGTGGTTGACTTGGAAGGAAAGTGTACGTTGTGCAATGCCAGCTGCCTGTCCATGCTGGGATACAGCCACGAAAGTCAGCTGCTGGGGAAAAATTTGCATGATATCATTCATTACAAGCACCCGGACGGTACCCATTATCCGGAGGAGCAGTGCAGGATATTCCAGGCTTTCAAAAAGGGCCAGGGAACCCATGTGGAGGATGAAGTATTCTGGAGAGCCGATGGGACCTGTTTTCCGGTTGAATACTTTTCCTACCCTCAGTATCGTAACGGCAAGGTAATAGGCGCGGTGGTGACCTTCGTCGATATTACCGAACGAAAAAAAGCGGAGCGGGAACTGAGGGAAAGCGAGAGAAGCAAGGCGGTACTGCTGTCCAACCTGCCCGGCATGGCATACAGGTGCAATTATGACAGGGATTGGACAATGAAGTTCGTATCCGACGGTTGTTTCGAACTTACCGGGTATCACCCTGAAAGCCTGCTGGATAACAGGGAAATCTCATTCAATTCATTGATACTGCCGGAATACAGAGAACCAATCTGGGAAGAATGGGCCCGGGTGCTTGCCTTAAAGGTCCCCTTTAAGTACGAATATCCTATTAAAACCGCTTCGGGGGAAATTAAATGGGTCTTCGAACAGGGACAGGGCATTTATAATGAAAAAGGGGAAATTGAAGCCCTTGAAGGGCTTATTATCGACATCACAGACCGCGTAGTAAAAGAGCAGGAAATTGAGTATTTAAGCTATCATGACTTTTTGACGGGATTATATAACCACAGGTATTTTGAAGAGGCAAAAAAACGCCTGGATATTGGCAGCAACCTGCCGCTGTCAATAATAATCGGGGATATAAACGGCGTAAAACTGATAAACGATGCCTTCGGTCACTCGGCAGGGGATAAACTAATAGCAAAGACGGCAAGCATTATAAAAGGCTGCTGCAGGGAAGGGGATATCCTGGCCAGAACCGGAGGGGATGAGTTCTGCATTCTTTTACCCAAAACGGATTCCGAGACAGCCTTTCAAATACTTGAAAGGATAAAAACCGAATGCGATGAGTATAACGCTACTATTAACGGTGAACCTTTTCGGATAGACCTGTCTTTGGGGTGCAGTACAAAGAATACCGAGGATGAAAACATAGATATGGTAATAAAAGCTGCCGAAGACTACATGTACAAGCGTAAGCTTTTGGAGCACAGGAGCTTTCACAGCACAATCCTGTCCTCAATAAGAGCCACCATGTTTGAAAGAAGCCAAGAGACCGAAGAGCATGCCGGAAGGCTGATAGAAATGACCAGGAAAGTGGGCATGGGATTAAATCTTACCCAGGTAGAACTTGACGAGCTGGAACTCCTGGCGACTCTGCACGATATCGGGAAGGTGGGAATAGAGGACAGGATACTGAATAAGACGGGGAAGCTTACCGGTGAAGAATGGTCCGAGATGAAAAAGCATCCGGAAATAGGGTACAGGATTGCGATGTCATCTCCCGACCTGATGTCCATTGCCGAATACATTCTGTGTCATCATGAACGCTGGGACGGGAAGGGATATCCCCAGGGGCTGAAGGGCGAGGAGATACCGCTTCTTTCCCGTATTCTTGCGGTTGCCGATGCGTATGATGCGATGACCCAGGACCGTCCTTACAGAAAAGCCATGTCAAAGGAGGAGGCGGCGGCAGAAATCAAGAAGAATGCCGGGAGCCAGTTCGACCCCGAAATAGTCAGGGTGTTTATCGAAAGGGTGTTAAAGGAGTAAATGGATAATGGGGGAGTTCATACCATTACACATTGACACTTATCTATGTCCAGTAATATAATAGATATAGATAAGTGTCTATTTGTGCCGGCGGAGGTGGTTGGAATGGAAGCTGAATTCAGCAAATACGCTTTATATATGAAAGCCCTGTCGGATGAGACCAGGGTCAGGATATTCGACATGATTTCCGGGGGTGAGCTTTGCGCATGCAGGATACTTGAAGAATTCAACATCACCCAGCCCACCCTTTCATACCACATGAAAATACTGTGCGACAGCGGCCTGGTGAACGGCAGGCGGGACGGGGTGTGGATGAAGTATTCAATAAACAGGGACAGCCTGGCCCGGGTAAGAAAGTTTTTTAACGGTATAGGAGAAAGAATTGACGAGCAGAGCGAATGCTGCAAAAGGTGATAGGGGGGCTGCATTTTGTCAATAATTCGCTGGCTGAACAGCCAGCTTCTCAAAATGGAGTGGCTGTACAACATAGTGGCGCTGCTTGTGGAAAACCTATTCGGGCTGGACATAAGCAGCAAGGTTGGCGGAAGCGTACACTTCTTTTTATACGATGTTGCCAAAATATTCATGTTGCTCTCGGTACTAATATTCGGGATATCGTATATACAAAGTTTCTTCCCGCCCGAGAAGACCAAAAAAATACTGGGCAGCTTTTCCGGGATACCGGCAAATAT
>CZCB01009803.1_pt1 | contig 13082 bp, 13 predicted proteins | sample 591991 | NCBI WGS metagenome assembly CZCB01 (sample SAMEA3556809, study PRJEB10932) | anaerobic digester metagenome | reverse complement strand
CCGTCCTGCCGCTTGGCAGCGTCAGCCAGGCAAAGCCGAGGTCGATGGTCATCTCGCGCTGTTTTTCCTCGGCGAGACGGTCAGGGTCGATGCCGGTCATCGCCTGCACCAGCGTCGACTTGCCATGGTCGACATGGCCGGCGGTGCCGATAACGTGCGTCATATGCGCCTCAACCCCGGCTTATCAGGTGAGGGATGGAAGCGAGCTTCGACCGTCTTCCGCCTGCTCGCGCAGCGCGTGGATGCTCTCCACAAGGCCATCGATCAGCTTCTGCTGGGCCTTGTTGAGGAACTTGAGGTGCTCTTCCTGCCGCTCGATGCTCTCCTTGATGCGCGTTAGCTCGGCTTTGAACTCCTCAATAGTCTTTTCGTTCTCGCGCCAGGCCTCCTCATTGGTGAGCGTAAACTGACGCCAGCGCTTCTGGTCGTCGCCAATGAAATCTTCCCACTCCTGACGGAAGCGCTCCTCGGAGAGGCGCTGCATCTCGGAGTACTCGTTCAGCCGTCGCTCGACACGGTCCGCCAGACGCTGGAAGTCCTCGACCTCCTGTTTGATCTTGCGATGGGTGTCCGCCCAGCCCTGCACCTGCTTGGTGAAGTTCATCATCTCCTCGGCGAAGGCGTCCATGCGGCGCACCATGTCGTTCAGCGTGCGCTCGCGCTGCTGGTCGGCCAGCGCCTGCTGTTCGGCCCAGTCCTGATGCTGCTGCTTAAGCTCGGTGATGCGCGGCGCTAGCTCGCTGACGCGGCGCTCGTTGCGGCGGCTGATCTCCTCCAGCAGCTCGATCTTCGGAAGCTGGCTGTCCACCCGCTTGACGAGTTCGGCAACCTCGGAGTTGATCTCGGAGATGCGGCGGGTGTCCTGCCGGCGCTGCTCCTCGAGGAAGGTGAGTGAGCGCTCGAAGTCCTCCAGGCCCTTGCTGAGGTGGTTGGCGTAGTTCTGCAGTTCGACCGCTACGCGGGACAGGCGCTCCTCCTCGATGCGGCGGGGCTCCATCGCCTGGTCGATGCGCTGGATCATCTCCTGCCGCAGCTCTTCGATGGTGCGGAGGAACTGCTCGCGGTCGGTGTCGCGCAGCTTCTTAACGTCCAGATCGACGTTGCTGCGGCGTGACTCTAACTGCTCAATGCTTGCGTTGAACTCCATGCGCAGCCGGGTGATGGTCTCGTCGAAAGTGCTGATGGGGATGATAGCTGAGCGCAACCCGGCGATCTGGTTCTCAAGGTCCATGATACGACGGGTCTGATCAGATATTAAAGCCTGCTGGGACGCGGTCCGCTCTTCGAGCTTGGTAATGAGAGCCTTGTCCTTACGGCGCTCCTCGTCCAGCCAGGCAACCATTTTGGCGGTTGGGTTGGTGTCCATCATCTGCCTGCTTTCCACATCATTCCTACAATGGCGTACATTCTAACCTACCTGAAGCGGAAACACAGAAAATTAAGCAGGGACGGGGTTTCGTGCAACCTGTCAGCATGAGTGACTCGCATACGATGCGTTTGACCTATATACTAAAAGAGAGGGACATCGTCAAGATTGTCATGTTTATACGCCGGGACACATCCGTATACCCCTCCTTCAAGTCTGTCCACAATTAAGTTTATTCGCTTGCTTGCCAAGATAGCCGCATAGGGGAGGCGGCTGCGTACCGCAGGCTGGCAGTCTTTACTTTTTCCGCCGCACACAGGAGGAGGTCAATAGATGGTTACCTATGCTGACAGGCCCTGGACCAAGTCATACGATGAGGGGGTGCCACACTCGCTTGAGCCTTATCCTGAAATTCCACTTTACGCTCTGCTGGACGATGCGGCCAAAAACCACGGCGATCGCGTGGCCTGCATCGTCTCGCTGGAACTGCCCGTCGTGGGGCGCATCTATAACGAGGTGAGCTATCGCGAACTGGGGGAGTTGAGCGACCGGCTGGCCGCCGCCCTGGCCGATATGGGCGTCAAGAAGGGGGATCGCGTCGCGGTAGACCTCGTTAACAGTGCGCAGTTTGCCATCGCCTTTTTTGGCATCCTCAAGGCGGGCGGCATCGTTGTCGCGCTGAACCCGACCTTCCCACCGGCCCAGAAAGCCCGCCAGATCGTCGACGCCGGTGCGGAAGTTGCTATTGTCATGAGCCTGTTTTATGAGGGGCTGAACTCGGTTCGTGAGCGGACGCCGCTGCGCCGCCTGATCGTCACCAACATCAAAGAGTACTTCCCCGGCCTGGGGAAGTTTCTGTTTACCGTCGCCCGTGAGAAAAAGGATGGTCACCGTGTCGAGCAGCTTCGCGAAGGGGACGTGTGGCTGCAGGACTTGCTGACCAAATATCTGCCGAGCCAGCGCCCGAAGGTGGACATCAAGCCGAAGGAGGATACCGCTATCTTCCAGTTCACCGGCGGCACGACCGGCATTCCCAAGGCGGCGCGCAGCCCGCACAGCGCGCTCGTCAACAACGCCATCCAGATGCGCTGCTGGCTGGCGGGCGACCAGAGCGGCGAGGAGCGGTTCCTGGCAGCCATCCCGCTGTTCCACGTGTACGGGAGAGGAGCGGTTCCTGGCAGCCATCCCGCTGTTCCACGTGTACGGGATGGTCGCCGTGATGACGTTCGCCGTCTCGATGGCGTCGGCGATGATCATGGTGCCCAACGCGCGCGACATCGACGATGTGCTCGGCTGCATTGACCGCTTCAAGCCGACGATCTTCATGGGCGTGCCAGCGCTGTACAACGCGATCAACAACCACCCCGGCGTTGCGGCAGGCAAGTACGACCTGAGCAGCATCCGGGCCTGCATCAGCGGGTCGGCACCGCTCGCGCCGGAGACGAAGCGTCGCTTTGAGGAACTGACCGGTGGCACGGTGATGGAGGGCTTCGGCATGAGCGAGGCGCCGACGGCCACTCACTGCAACCCGCTGCGCGGCGAAAACCGGGTCGGCTCGATCGGGCTGCCCTTCCCGGATGTCGAGTGCCGGATTGTGAGCCTCGACGACGAGGTGACGGATGTGCCGGTTGGCGAGATCGGCGAGCTGGTGCTGCGCGGCCCCGCGATGATGACAGGCTACCACAACCAGCCGACCGAGACCGCGAACGCGCTCCGCGATGGGTGGCTGTACACAGGTGACATCGCGCGGATGGACGAGGATGGGTACTTCTACATCGTTGACCGCAAGAAGGACATGGTGCTGGTTGGCGGGTTCAACGTGTACCCCAACGAGGTCGAGAAGGTGCTGATGGACCACCCGGCGATTGCCGAGGCAGCTGTGGCGGGCATCCCGCACCCGGAGAAGGAGGGGCAGGAAGCGCTGAAGGCGTGGATCGTGCTGAAGCAGGGCCACAGCGCGACCGAGCAGGAGATCATCGACTTCTGCGCCGAGCAGCTTGCCCCGTATGCCGTGCCCCGGCGGCTGGCGTTCGTTGAGGCGCTGCCGCGCACGGCGGTTGGCAAGATCCTGCGCCGAGAGCTGGTGAACATGGAGGTTGAGCAGCAACAGCAAGGTGTGTCGAGCGGCGCGGCAACAGCGTAAGCGGCTTCCTGCCTCAGGTGAATCAAAAAGGCCGGGCATCGCACAGATGCCCGGCCTTTCGTTATCCAATCTGCATCAGGCAGGAGCCGGAGCAGGGGGCAGGTCAAGCGCGGAGGGGGCGTCTTCGTCACCCTTACCGGCCTTCTGCTTGCCCTTCTCGGCAACCGGGCTCGGTGTGCCGCCCGTGCTCTGCTCTGCGGCCTCTTCTTCCGTCTCGCCTTCCATGATCTTGAGGAAGGCCTCCCGGTCGAGCGTCTCGTATTCGAGGAGCGCCTGCGCGACTGCCTCCAGCTTGTCGGCATTCTCGGTGAGGACCTGGCGGGCGCGCTCGTACGTTGTGCTGACGATGCGCCGCACCTCGGCGTCAATCTCCTCGGCAACCGACTCACTGTAGTCACGCTGCTCGCCGATCTCGCGGCCTAGGAAGACAAGCTCCTCCTTCTGGCCGTAGATCATCGGGCCGAGACGGTCGCTCATGCCATAGCGCGTGACCATATTACGGGCAAGCTTCGTCACCCGCTCCAGATCGTTGCTTGCGCCAGTCGTGATGTCGTCGAAGATCAGCTCCTCGGCGACACGGCCACCCAGCATCATCGCGAGGTCGTCCATGAACTTCGAGCGCGTCACATAGCGCACATCGTCCTCGGGCACGGCCATGGTGTAGCCGCCCGCCATCCCACGCGGGATGATGGTGACCTTCAGCACCGGGTCACAGAACGGCAGAAGATGGCCGACGACCGCGTGACCCGCCTCGTGGTAGGCCGTGATCCGCTTCTCTTCCTCGCTCATCAGGCGGCTGCGGCGTTCGGGGCCCATCACGACGCGCTCGATGGCCTCCTTGAAGTCCTCCATATGGATGATCTTCTTGTTCTGCCGGGCCGCCAGGATGGCCGCCTCGTTGACCATGTTCTCGATGTCCGCACCGACGAAGCCGGGCGTGGCCCGCGCCAGCAGGCCAAGATCGACGTCCGGGGCGAGCGGCTTACCGCGCACATGCACCTTGAGGATCTCCTCACGCCCGCGCACGTCAGGCCGGTCGAGCACGNNCGACCGGGGCGCAGCAGCGCCGGGTCGAGGATGTCCGGGCGGTTGGTGGCGGCAATAATGATGATGTTGGTGTCGGTGTCGAAGCCGTCCATCTCGACGAGGATCTGGTTCAGGGTCTGCTCGCGCTCGTCGTGCGACCCGCCCAGGCCTGCACCACGGTGGCGGCCTACCGCGTCGATCTCGTCGATGAAGATGATGCACGGGCTGTGCCGCTTGGCCTGCTCGAACAGGTCGCGCACACGGCTCGCGCCGACGCCGACGAACATTTCAACAAACTCCGAACCGGAGATCGAGAAGAACGGAACGCCTGCCTCGCCGCTGACAGCCTTCGCCAGCAGCGTCTTGCCGGTGCCGGGCTGCCCAACGAGCAGAACGCCCTTCGGGATGCGTGCGCCAATCTGGATGAACTTGGCAGGCTCGCGCAGGAACTCGACGATCTCACGAAGCTCTTCCTTGGCCTCATCGCAGCCGGCAACGTCGTCAAACGTGACGGTCGGCTGGTCGCCGGTGAACATGCGGGCGCGGCTCTTGCCAAACGACAGCGCCTGGTTGTTGCTGCCCTGCGCCTGGCGCAGCATGAAGTAAACGAACCCGACCACAAAGACGAGCGGCAGCAGGTAAATCAGGATGGTGAAGATGCTGGACCAATTGGTGGTCGTCTCATTGATCCACTCGATGGCGGCAAGCTGCTCCGGGGTGACGCCCTGGAGAGCAAGCTGCTCCAGCGCGGTTGAGTTGGCGTCCTTACGGGACATTTTCACGTCGCCGTCGGTCAGCGTAATCACCAACTCGTTGTTGTCTCTGACGACGATCTCGGAGATGCGTCCGGCCTTCGCCGCATCAGCCACGTCCGTCATCGACCAGGAATCAGGGCTGTCCTGGCGGGTAAACGCCCCCAGGATGATGACCGCGACGGCCAGAATGATCAATAGATATACAAAACCGTGCCTGAATCGGGTGGAATTCACACCATTCACTCCTATAAGACAAACGGCGCTAGCGCGCCAGTGGACGGCGTCTGACCGGGGTTAGCGGTCGGGTGCTCTGCGCCGGGTAGTCTCTTTCCTATCCTTGTACGTGATGCGGCCCAGTGGAGACGGAATCCGCCCATCTGTTCGACTTTTCCCTTACTTTGGATTATACCTGAATATAGCTACCCAACAAAGCTAACGTGTCTATCGGCTGACTTTTCTTATCCGATTCTCACATCCTTTGGCTGGCTTTATCGTGTCAGTGTGAGGTAGACGGTAATCCACAGGGGGATCAAACCCAGCACAGCGACGGCTGCCAGCACACCGAGAACCAGACCGTAGACGTCGAACCCCGGGTCCTCTGCTTCCGCCAGCACGTCGTCCTGATACTCATCGTACTCATCCAAAGTATAGCGATCATCGACGTACGGCGCATGTACGCCCTGCCTCGGCCTGGCTGTCTGGTAATCGACGGGCGGCAGGGATGGGAGGGTGTCGTCGTCGGGCGGGCGGCGACCCAGCCCCGGCGGCGGCGTAAAGGTTGGGATCGTGGCATCCTCGGCGGATGAGTCCTCCCACTGGTACGGCGACGCTACATCCTCATGCGGCAGCGCCGGGCCCACCGCCGACGGCGTCACCTCGAACGGGCCGGTGGGCTGCTGGCCCGCCTCGCGGTACTTCTGCAGGATGCGCCCAAGCTGATCGGCGGTGCGGTAGCGGGCGGAAGGCTCTTTCGAGAGGACCTTCTGCAGGATGCGGTCAAGCTCCTGCGGCAGCGCCGAGTTGAACGACAGGATGGACGGCGGCTCGTTGCGCAGATGCGCCAGCGCCAGTTCCTCGTAGCTGTCGCCAGTAAAGGGCAGCTCCCCGGTCAAAAGCTCAAAGGTGATGATGCCGATGGAGTACACATCGGATGCCGGAGTAGGGGGCTCACCGGCGGCCTGCTCCGGCGCGAAGTAGTGCGGGCTGCCCCAGACCACCTCTTCGACCTCGTCCGTCTCGGCCTGCGCCGCGCTGAAGGCCCGCGCGATGCCGAAGTCCGTCACCTTGACGCGGTTGTCGGGCGTGATGAGGATGTTCTGCGGCTTGAGGTCGCAGTGGATCAGCCCGGCGCGGTGGGCGTAGCCAACACCCTTGCACACCTCGACGACGATGGCGAGCGCGGTATCGACCTCAAACGCGCCCTGCGCCCGGATCAACTGCTTGAGGTTCTGGCCCGGCACATACTCCATCACGATATAGTGCGTGTTGGGGCCATCCTGCCCGACGTCGTGCACCGTGACGATGTTCGGGTGCGAGAGGTTCGCGGCGGCGCGGGCTTCTCGCTTGAAGCGCACCAGAAATTCCGGGTCGCCAACGAGGCTGGGGCGGAGCACCTTCACGGCGACGGTGCGCCCCAGTTCCAGGTCTTCGGCCTTGTAGAGCACGGCCATACCGCCCGCGCCGATCTGCTCGATCAGTTTGTAGCGTTCATTCAGGATTGGATTATCAACCATGCGGTATCCTCATTACTGCTGGCCGTGATTGATACTGCCGGGCCAATTCGCTACTGCCCGGCGGAACCTGTGCCGCCATCGACGGCGTGCCCCGCCATCGCCTGCCGGTAAGGCGCGATCCACGCGTCCGGGAGGCGCCGGGCCTGCCCGCTGCGATCCACGCAGATGTGTGCGGTGCGCCCGGTGACGAGCACCTGCCCATCCTCCGCCCGCACGACCTCATAGGCGAAGGTGATGCCCCGGCTGCGAAGCTGCTCAACCCAGGTGCGCACCGTAATCAGGTCGTCGTAGACCGCAGGCATCCGGTAGCGTACGTAAGCCTCGCTCAGCGCCAGCGAGTAGCCCATCCGCTCAAGCTCGCTATAGGGCATACCGTGCTGGCGGCTTAACTCGCTGCGGCCCTCTTCAAAATAGACCAGGTAGCTGGCGTGATGCACAATCCCCATCTGGTCGGTCTCGGCGAAGCGGACGCGGAACGTCGTTTCGGCGAGCAGCGGTCGGTTGTTCTCCTGCATAATAACGCGCCGGGTATGGCGCTACAAAGCTCCTTCCTGCCTCAGGATCTCACGGATCAGGTCTTTGCGCGCCTGCCCGCCGAGCAGTTCGAGCTTGCGCACGCCGAGCGGGTCGATCTCCTCGCGCAGCAGGCGCACCTCTTCGACGGTGGGCGGCGGCGTCTCGTGGACGTCCGGCGCGATCTCCAGCTCAAACCCCGTCCGGCGCTGGATGCGCTGGATGTCCACGCCGGGGTGATAGCTCGTCAGGCGCATGCGCCCGCTCGCCCAGTCAAACTGGCCGAGGTCGGTAATACAGTAGCGCGGGCCTGCGCCGTGCGGGCGGACGGGCACGTGGCCCAGCCCGCTCACAAAGTCCAGCTTTTCGACAAAGGTGACCTTCGAGTGCCGGGGCACGTAGATGTAGACGTTGTGGGAGACGACGGTCACGTCAGGGATGCCGCCCGTGCCGGGCAGACGCATGAACGGGCGCTCGTAGTCGCTGCCGATGGCGATGTTGTTGAAGTTGCCCTGCGCGTCGATCTGTGCCGGGCGAAAGAACTCGGTCGGCGCGACGCGGGGCAGTACATCGGCGGCGGCCCGTACGAAGCCATCGCCCATGAGCGCCTTGCCCAGCCACAGGTCTTCGATGCGGGCGAGGCCCACCGGCGCCCAGTCCTCACACAGCGCCTGTCCGATGGCGGAGGCGAAGCGCAGGTTCGGGGCGTGGGTCAGCTTGGCAAGCAGGTAGCCTGCCACGACAAGCGGCGTCGCCAGCCCCTGCGCGACGATCTCGCCGTCCTTAAGCTGGCGCGCGATACACACGCTCATCAATTCGTCGATAGTGTAGTCTTCGGCAGGCCGGTCAGACCGGGCCATGAGCAGCGCCCTTTACGATGCGCCGGGGGCGGCGGCTAGTCGCGCCGGCGACCCCCAGCGGCCAGCATAATGTAATATAGTAGCTGGAACAGCGCAGTAAGTAAAGCGGCGACGTAAGTCAGCGCTGCGGCGGTCAGGACAGCGCGCGCCCCACGCTTCTCCTGCGGATCGACGATCAGGCCGCTGGACGTCAGCATGTTCATTGCGCGGCGCGAGGCGTCAAGCTCGACAGGTAGCGTGACGAGCGCAAAGATGAACGCGCCGGAGAAGAATATAATCCCCAACCACATCAGGAAGTCAAACTGCAGCAGCAGGCCCACGAAGAACAGCAGCGGGCCAAGCTGCGAACCGAAGTTCACCGCCGGGACGAGCCCGCCGCGCAGCCTCAGCAGGGCGAAGTTGGTGTGGTCCTGCACGGCATGCCCGACCTCGTGGGCGACGATAGCGAGCGAGGCGACCGAATCTTGCTGTGCCGTCGCCTCGGACAGGTTCAGGGTCTTGTTGCGCGGGTCATAGTTGTCCGTCAGATGCCCGCGAATCCCCCGGATGTTGACACCAAACAGTCCGTTCTGACGCACAAGCTGTTCAGCAGCTAGTACGCCGGGGATGCCGCGCGTGTTCCGGACGCGGCCCCATTTATTGTAAGCGGTCGAGACGCGCCACTGCGCATACAGCATGAACAGCAGTGCGGGCCCGATGAAAAGCCAATACATCGGATCAAACGTAAAAGGAAACATCTAGCCGTTCTCCATCGGATGAGCGGTGATCAAGTCGTTGCTCACATATTTCTACGTATTCGATGCTAAGATTGTACCATGCGCTCATCAGAAATTTGTCAGATACGGTGTGGGTATGGGAGAGGGGTGCCCGACCTGCCGGGATGAGGACAGGCGCAATTGCACCCGGCCCACCAGCCGAGTAGACTGGCAGCACAGCCAGGATCAGAGGGGGGAGTTGCCGCATGGAAGACAAGCTGATTACGCTTGACGAAGCGGCCCGGATTGTCAAGCCGGGCGACACGCTGGCGCTGGGCGGCGTCACGCTGTACCGGCGCCCGGTGGCGTTTGTGCGTGCGCTGCTTGCGTCGGAGGCTCCGCCCGACGACCTGACGCTGCTGTGCGTGCGCTGCTTGCGTCGGAGGCTCCGCCCGACGACCTGACGCTGCTGTGCTTCACGGCGAGCTATGAGAGCGACCTGCTCGTCGGGGCGGGGGTGGTGTCGCGCGTGCGCACCTGCTACTTCGGCATGGAGATCTTCGGTCTCGCGCCGATGTTCTCACAGGCGGCGAGCCGGGGCGCGATCAAGATCGTCGAGGAGACTGAGGCCAGCCTGGCCTTTGGCATCCGCGCCGCGCTGGCCGACGTCAGCTTCATGCCCTCGAAAGCCTGGCTCGGCACCGACCTGCCAAAGCTCCGCCCCGACGTGAAAATCATCGAGGACCCATACAACCCCGGCCAGCAGCTTGTCGCCTTCCCTGCGCTGACGTGGGATGTGGCGGTCATCCATGCGCTGCAGGCCGACGGCGCGGGCAACGCGCTGCTCAACGGCAACCTCGGCGTGGATGTCGAGCTAGCGCTCGGCGGGAAGCATGTCATCGTCACCGCCGAGGAGATCGTTGAGGGCTTTGACGGGCGGGTGCACGTGCCGGGCGCGGTGGTCGATGCGGTGGTGCATGCGCCGCGCGGTGCATGGCCGACCTCATGCTACCCGCTTTACCCCATCGCAGGCGGCGAACTGCTGCGTTACATCGATGCCTGCAACAGCGATCGTTTTGGCGAGTACCTGCAGGGCCTGCTTGCTGAAGGCGTCAGTACCCCCGCTGACGGCTGACCACGTTCAGCAGCGGCTCTCCCGCCGCGAACCGCCGAAGGTTCTCCGCGAAAAGATCGGTGGCGCGCTCATCATAGTGAGGCGTGGCGCCTGAGATGTGCGGGCTGAGGATGACGTTAGGCAGCTCCCACAGCGGGCTTTCCGGCGGCAGCGGCTCCTCCTCGAACACGTCGAGCGCAGCGCCCGCGATATGCCCGCGCCGCAGGGCGTCGATCAGTGCTGCTTCGTCCACAACCCCGCCGCGTGCCACGTTGATCAGCACAGCGGTGGACTTCATGGCGGCAAAGATATTGGCGTTGACGAGATGACGGGTGCGCTCGGTGAGCGGGAGAGTCAGCACGAGGTAGTCGCACTCGCGCGCCATCGACGCGAGGGCCTCGACCGGGTAGATACGGTCGGGGATCTCGGCTTCGGGGTCGCCGGTGCCGGGGAGGCTGTAGGCGTATTCGCGCGTTAGCTGGCGCAGGTTCGCCTTGACGGCAAGCACGCGCATGCCGAAGGCATCCGCCAGCCGCGCGACCTCGCGCCCGATGCTCCCGTAGCCGACAATGCCGACCGTTGCCCCGCGCAGTTCGTGCGGCAGATAGCGCTCCCAGCGATCCTCGGGCCAGTTCTTCGCCCGCTTGTCCTCGAACATGGTCGGCAGGCGGTGGGCAAAGGCCAGCATCTGCGCAAAGACGTACTCCGCGATGTTGACGGCGTGGATGCCGCTTGTCGTCGTAATGGTGACGTCGGTCTCCGTGAACAGCCGGTGCTGGAGTATCTGGTCGGCACCTGCCGAGTGGATCTGGACCCAGCGCAGGCGCGGAGCATCCTCCGGTTCGGGCAGCAGCGCAGGGGCATAGAGGATCTCAACCGAGCCAACCAGGTCGGCAAGCTCCTCGGCGCTGGCAGGGACGCGCTGCGTGATGTTGAACCGGGGCGAGATATTTTCCAGCTTGTTCATGAGCGCCGCCGGGAAGGGCCGGGCGACGAGGACGTTGATAGTTTCCATTGAGGCTAACCCCCTTCTGGCGGTGGTGAGAGGAGTTCTCGTGATGATTGTACTGTGCGATGCGCAGGCGTGCGATACCGCCTGTGAGTATCGCTCCTGTGCGGGATGAGTACAATGGTGAGACAGGGAACAAAACCCGGGCGAGACGCGTCGTATTCGTGAAGCGGCCAAGAGAGGCGTACCGCACTTATCACCAGTTTGGAGGGAGAAATGTCACCCAAGTTGAAAACCGGGCTGCTCGTGGGCGGGATATCGCTCGTGTCGATTGTTGTCTGTGTGGCAGCTATAACCCTGCTGTTCGTGCCGATGTCTCGCAGTGCGGGGATTGGGCTAACCGCAAACGATGGGGCGTGGCCTGCTGCTGAACCGGCTGTCGGGGCGAGCCCATCCCTTAGCCGGGGTGAGATGGCTGCTGTAGAGGAGATGGCGGAGGCGGAGATGGCGTTCCCGCAGGAAGCGCCCCGCGCTCCCGATGCTGACATGGGCGGTGGCAGTTCAGGTAACACCGGCTCCGATATTAACCCGCAGCAACAGCAGCGCCTGATTATCCGCAACGGGCGTATCGCCGTGTCCGTAAACAACACCATCGAGGCGCGGAACCGCATCGAGCAGATGGTCAAAAGGATGTCGGGTGACGGGGCGTTTGTCGTCAGCGTGAACGAGTGGGGCGGCAGAGAGGGTAGCACGCCCTATATCGACATGTCGATCCGCGTGCCGTCGGACCGCTTCGACGAGGTGCTGAACGAAATAGCGGGCATGGCCGTCAGCGGGACAAACCCGGAGATTAACGTATCGGCAGACGACGTGACGGCGGAGTACGTGGACGTTCAGGCCCGGGTGGAGAGCCTCGAAGCGGCGCGGGACCGGCTGCTGCAGCTCATGGAGAACGCGCAGACGACCGAGGAACTGCTCATGGCGGAGCAGCAGCTTACTCAGCGCGAGGCGGAGCTTGAAGCGCTGAAGGGCCGGATGCAGTACCTGGCGGAGTCGGCGCGACTGTCCCGCATTGACATCACGCTGCGGCCCTACATTCTGAGCCAGCCGGTTGATGCCCGTTGGCGCCCGGCGGAGACGGTGCGTGCCTCGCTGGAGGCGCTGCTCAGAGGGATGCAGGGCTTTGGCGACTTCGTTATCTTCTTCGCCATCGCAGTGCTGCCGTGGCTGCTCGCCGGTGGGCTGGTGCTGTTCGCCGTGGTGAAGTTCCTGCAGTGGCGGCTACGCGCGCGGCGCGAGCGCCGGGCCAAGCAGGCCGGTTCAGCAGACTGACGGATGACGTAAACGAAAGACCCTCTGCCGGGTGAGCGGCAGGGGGTCTTTTTGTTGGGTGTGGGCTAGAAATCGCCGCGAAGCGCCCTGGGGCGGAGCATGTGCATTGCGCGACATGCGTCACGCAACACACGCTTCCACTTAGCCCGACGGCGGCTGCCAAGTCAACTTCGTGTAGTCATTGGGGTGCCCGTCCCGCTCCCTCTTTGGGAAAGAGGCCCGGGACGGGCACCCTCCCCGCGGGAAATTTTTCCGCGGTTTTGAGCCATACAGAATTAGCCTCCGGCCTAGCCGAACCCCTCCCAGTCGTCGTCTCCGTAGAGCGACCGACTGCTCTTCTTGGCCGCGCGGCGCAGCTTGTGTCCCTTGAGAGGCGCGCCCATCGCCTGGTAAAAGGCCTCGTCGTACGGACGGCTCTTGATCACCACCGGCATCGGCACGGCATGGCCGAGCACAATCGCCTGCTGGCGGGTATCCAGCCGGGCCAGCACTTCGCGCAGGCCGCCCGCCCCGCTGACGCCCATCAACACGGCGTTGATGTCCCGCTCGTTGTCGAGCAGGGCGGTTACGCGTGTGCCGATCTGTGACATGACCTC
>CZCB01026483.1_pt1 | contig 13087 bp, 10 predicted proteins | sample 591991 | NCBI WGS metagenome assembly CZCB01 (sample SAMEA3556809, study PRJEB10932) | anaerobic digester metagenome | reverse complement strand
TTTAGGGGTAAGTCCGGCCAAAGAATACCTCTTTTATATCATTATGTCTCCCGTGGGACCGTATTTTAAATCCGGCTTCAATCCGGTCAGCATTTACGTGGAGGACGAACTGGTGCGGGCCGTCGTCGGCGGCGTCGGTGAGGTTAAAACGGGCGGTAATTATGCGGCAAGTTTGCTGGCGGGGGTGAAAGCCGAGGAGAAGGGTTTTTATCAGGTTTTATGGCTTGACGCCAAGGAGCATCGTTATGTTGAGGAAGTTGGCGCGATGAACGTGTTCTTTGTTTTCGGGGAGAAGGTGGTTACCCCGATGCTCACCGGTTCGATTTTGCCGGGCATCACCAGGGATTCGGTTATTAAACTGGCCCAGGAGTTGGGAATCGAGCTGGAGGAAAGACGCATTTCCTTTGATGAGGTGCTGGAGGGAATCAAAACCGGCGAACTTACGGAAATGTTTGGTTCCGGGACAGCGGCGGTCATTTCTCCGGTGGGGCATTTGTACTATAAAGACAAGGATTATTATATTAATAACAATAAAGTAGGGAAGCTGACCAAATCCTTCTATGACCATTTGGTGGATATTCAGTTAGGCCGGGCCGAGGACAAACTGGGTTGGTCGGTGGAAGTGAAATAGTATCAAATAAGGAGCTATTTCGACTATTAAACAAAACCTCTCGCCAAAAAACCATTGGCGAGAGGTTTGTTTGTATTATTTGCATTGGCCGTTTTTCATGTTCACGGTGACTTCTTTGCTCCGTAGTGAATAATGACCATCCATAGTTTCTAAAACAATGCTATATTTGTTTATTCCGGATCCCGGTCTTCTATCTCCAAATGAAGTGCTTACATCATATGAAGCGTTATTATTCACTACATTAACTGTAAAAATATCTATAATTGGCTTTCCTGGTCTAAATGGTGTTTCCCTTAAGAGTAATCTTTTTAGATTTACCACCTTTATAAATCAGTTGATTGTTGTCATAAATTGTGTAACCTATCCAATTTCTATTTGTATATCTGTCTAAGTCAAAAGCATCGTGTTGGATAATAATAGAGACTTTTGAAGGGTCTTTTACGTTTTCCTGTCTTACTTCTACGATATTAAAATTTCCTATGTTCATGTCAGATGCTAAAGCTGTCATCGGAACACAACAAAGAATAAAAGACAAAACCAATACTAATACTCCAATAAACCTTTTCATAAAACCAATCCTTCCAATAGATATTTTTCTCTGGTCCCATTAGCCCACGCCTTCCATAAAACGCAAATAGAACCACTAATAATATATTTTACATAACATAAAAGCAGAATCAAGCAAAATATTTATAAAATTATAGATAAATATACCCTAATTTGACATTTGTTCATTTATTTCTTATTCCGGCGAAAATGGAAAGAAGTCGGGATTTATTTCCCGACTTCTTTAGTATGAGGATTGCTTTACCTGATTACCTCTGCGGATTATACATGTTGTGGCTTTGCATGTAGAGGAAGATATCCTCGCCATGTTTTTGCTCTTCTTTTTGAATATGGTTTAATATCTGCCGAACCTGAGGATTGGTAAATTCAAAGATGGTTGTGTCGTATGTGCCGGAGATGTATTTTTCGGTGTTTAACAGGTCATTGCAGAGGAAAGCGTCAATGTCGTTTCCGGAACCCGTTGGCAGGTTGATTTGCGCTTGCTGCCGGAGTTGCTGTTGCGGATACTGTTCTTGCATTTGTTGCTGTTGTAGTTGTTGCTGCTGAAGCTGGTACTGTTGTTGCTGGTACTGTGATTGTTGCTGCCCTTGTTGCTGGTACTGTTTCTGTTGCTGTTGTTGAGCATTTCCTTGTGGGGAGACTGGTGGGAAGTGCCCGTTTAATAATTGGTTGATCGTATGATAGTGTTGTTGTTCATGGGAAGCATGGGTTAGGAAGAGCTGCTGCAATTCAGGACTGGATGCCTGTGCAGCATAACTTTGGTACTTTTGGATGCACAATTCTTCATGTTTTTTGTTGTCTTCTAAGAGCATTCTTTCCTTTTGGGTTAGAGTATAGTTCAACTGTACCACCTCCTTTTAGTTAGCTTCCCTTATTAAGGATGGAAGTATTCATGCGATTTGAACCTTATTAAAAACACGGGAACTTATTTACATTTATACCAGTCTGTAAAAAATGCAAGGATAAAATATTAATAAAGGAGGACGAAAAATGGCATTTTCTCCAAAGTTTATACGCACTTGCGTTATCGGGCTTTGCCTATTTGTTAGTTCGGCATTTATGCCACCCGTATTTGCGGGCACACCTGCCGAGGCAGGTCTGGAAAAGGGCCGTACAATCCAGGCGCGATTAGAACTCGCTGGGTTGGTTTCCCCGGACACGCCGGTTTCTTCTGATATGAAACCGGGTAATGCGGGCACCAATTGCACTGTACGGCTCAGGGTGAACGGCGAAGATATGGCCATGGAAGCGGTTCCGTTTATTGAAAACGGCCGTGCTTTAATCCCCTTGCGCGGGGTGATGGAAAAGCTGGGTGCGCAGGTAAACTGGGATGCCAAAGCGCAAAAGGCGGAAGTTAAGACCCCCGAGAAAAAGTTAGTTTTCCAGATTGGGAAAAGAGCGGTGCGCATTGTTTCGAACAAGAATGGTAGAGAGGTCGAAGATACAGTAGACCTGGATGTACCGGCGCGCATCAGGAATAATTATACATATATTCCCGCCCGCTTTGCTTCGGAAAGATTAGGAGCTACGGTTATATGGGACGAGATACGCCGGATTGTCATTATCAGAAGAGACCGCAATTATGCGGATGAAATCAAAAAAGAAACCATCGGGATCAGGGGAGCGATTACCGATATTGCAAAGGGTTTGGACAATGAGGTTAGAGCAATTCGGGTTGAAGGGAATGCTGATGAAAATGATCTCGGTTATGACAAGGCAGTGGTAAAGATTACGGCTGATACGATTGTGTTTAAGGAAAAGAATGGAGAAAGAATCGCCGCCGGTGAGCTCGCCGAAGGAAACCTTGTGGAAGTTGTCTTTGCCGGTCCCGTGATGGAATCTTATCCTGTGCAGGGCAGCGCGAAATTCATCAGGGTTGTAGAGTCTGAACAACCATCCAATCAGGATGAGGTTGGACCTTCGTTGAAGGAAATAGGCAAGGCGATTAATGTTGCCTCGGTGAAAAAGATGGAGCTATACAGTTTAATGGGTGAGAAAATAAAGACCTTTAATCAGAAAGAGGTTGAACGGATCATCAGCCAATTAAACACAAGTCCGACGTATCTTGGGGCACACATTATGATGCTGGCCGGCAATAACATCAAAATCACGTTTAAGGATGGCACGGGTGTTTCCTTAACCAGTTTTGGCTCCGAGAAGCATGTGGTGTTGTCCGGCCAAATCAACGGCGAAAAGGTGTCCTACTGTCTAATCTGCCCTGAAGTAGGCAAAATTTTGCTGGCCCAATAAGGCAGGTCCTACTCGAATCAGCAGCATTGGGGCAGAAAGGTTTGCTGTCAAGATTTTAGCAAAAATTAACAAACACCTCTTGCTAATTCCCTAAAGTATTTAGAAACAAAAAGAACCTCGCGAGGAAAGAACCTCACGAGGTTCTTTTTTTACATTGAGGTACGCCTGGGGCTTTACCTTTAAGCGCGTTCATTGTTTGCTAAAAGTGATTCAGGAGGAAAAGTAATTGTGCTGGTGTTTCCTTGCCTGGTTATGTTACAATAAAGGATATATTAACTTGGGGAGGGCGAAAGATAATGAACAGTCAGCAAGTTACAAAAGGGGTGGCACGGGCACCGCATCGTTCCCTTTTTTATGCGATGGGATATACGGAAGAAGATTTGCAAAAACCTTTGGTAGCGGTTGTATGTGCGCATAATGAGATTATTCCCGGCCATTTTCATTTGGATAAAGTGGCTCAGGCCGTGAAACTGGGAGTTGCTTCCGCAGGTGGCACACCGATCGAGTTTCCGGTGATTGGGATTTGTGACGGCATCGCCATGAACCACAGTGGGATGAAATACCCCCTGGCCAGTAGGGAATTAATTGCCGACTCCATTGAGGCCATGATGGTGGGGCATAAGTTTGATGCGATGGTTTTAATCGGCAACTGTGACAAAATTGTGCCCGGCATGTTGATGGCTGCGGCTCGCCTGAATGTGCCCTCGGTTTACGTTGGCGGAGGTCCCATGCTGCCGGGAAGCCACCGGGGTGAAAGGACCGATTTGATTAAAGGCACTTTTGAAGCGGTGGGGGCATGTGCTCAGGGAAAAATCACGGAGGAAACCTTAACGGAAATGGAGAAAACCGCTTGTCCCTCTTGTGGTAGTTGTGCCGGGCTTTTTACCGCCAACTCGATGAACTGTCTGGTGGAAGCGCTGGGAATTGGGCTCCCGGGGAACGGAACTATTCCCGCTCCTTTTGGGCAACGGTTGGCCCTGGCCAAAAAAGCTGGCCAACAGGTCATGGAAATGGTAAAAAGGAACATCCTGCCACGGGATATTCTCACTTTGCAGGCCTTCCGGAATGCGATTACTTTGGATATGGCCATTGGCGGCTCCACCAATACGGTTTTACATCTTCTCGCCATTGCTTATGAGGCCGGTGTGGAATTGTCCTTAGAACTGTTTGATGAAATCAGCGGGAAGGTGCCGAATATCACGAAGTTGAGTCCGGCCGGGTCGCATTATTTAGTGGATTTGCATGAAGCGGGCGGTATTTTGGCGGTACTGCGGCAATTGAATGAAGCCAATTTATTGGCGGGTGGGCAGATTACGGTTACCGGCAAGACCTTGGTGGAAAATATTGCGGATGCGGAAGTGCTTGATGCCTCAGTAATCCGTCCCTTAGATAAGCCTTATATGAAAGAAGGCGGGATTGCCATCCTGCGGGGCAACCTTGCGCCGGACGGGGCAGTGGTGAAGCAATCGGCCGTGGTGCCGGAAATGCTGGTGCACGAAGGACCGGCCCGGGTTTTTGACTCGGAGGAAGAAGCTTTTGAGGCGATTATGGGCGGCAAGATCAACAAAGGCGATGTGGTGGTCATTCGCTACGAAGGGCCGAAAGGCGGCCCCGGGATGAGGGAGATGCTCAGTCCTACGGCAGCGCTGGGAGGAATGGGCTTGGATAAGGATGTGGCCTTGATCACCGACGGCCGTTTTTCCGGCGGAACAAGGGGAGCCGCGATTGGACATCTTTCTCCGGAAGCGGCGGAAGGCGGGCCTATTGCTATTATTCAAGAGGGCGACCTTATCCAGATTGATATGCCCGGTCGCAAGCTCAATGTGAAACTGAGCGATGCGGAAATCGCCGCTCGTTTAAAGGTCTGGAAGAAGCCTGCGCCCAAGGTTGGTGGTAATTCATATCTGGCCCGGTACGCTTCATTGGTTACTTCCGCCAGCACCGGCGCGGTAGTGAAGGCAAGATAAGAAACTGGCTAGAAACAAAAGTGATATCCAGTTCTTGACATCACAGGTGAAAAGGAATATCATATAATTAAGACAGCACGGGCATAGCATCGTTGGGTTTTCGGGTTGAGTTGAGTTGAGCTGAGAAGAGATTAGATTGAGGAGAGCTGAGATGAGCCGGAAAACATAAGAGCACGACTTCTTAACCGGTACTCATTTGAGTACTGGTTTTTTGTTTCTCCTCAAGAAATGAAAGGAGGGTGGAGCGAAAAGTAATGACAGCATGCTTAGCTAAAAACTAATGAAAATTCATTTTTTGAGGAGGAAAAGAAAATGTTTAAAAACAAAGGGTTTAAGAAATTATTGGCCATAACCGTTTTAACTCTATTCATGACCGGGTGCGGTGTGTCTAACAGCTCCAACAATGGGGAAGACGGAGCGAATAAGCCTGAAGGCAAGGTTTTTAAGGTGGGAATCAGCCAGTTTGTGGCCCATCCCGCCTTGGATTTAGACCGGCAAGGCTTCCTGGACCAGATGAGGGAGGACGGCTTTATGGAAGGGGAAAACATCATCTTTGACATCAAAAACTCCCAGGGCGATCCTAATCTCACCAAGACCATTGCCGATCAGTTTGTGGCCGATAAAGTGGATGCCATTTTAGCCATCACTACCCCAAGCTCCCAGGCTGCCGCCCAGGCGACGCGGGGGACCGGTATTCCGGTAGTGTTTATTGCCGTCTCCGATGCGGTCGGCGCCGGGCTGATGGGGGAGATTGGCCAGGCCACCGGGACGAATATCACGGGGGTATACAGTGCGGACCCGGTGGAACAGCAAATGGATCTGATTCGGGAAGTGCTGCCTAACGCCCAAAAGCTGGGAGTTATTTATAACGCGGGAGAAGCTAATTCGGTCAGCAATGTGCAAAGAATCAGGGAGTATTTAAAGGGGAAAATGGAGATCGTGGAAGCCACCGTCGCAGGCAGCAGCGAGGTACAGATGGCTGCCCAGTCCCTGGCGGGGAGGGTCGACGCGGTTTTTATGCCGCAGGATAATACGGTCATGTCGGCCGTGGACGCGTTAATTAAGGTGTGTCAGGACCACGATCTGCCGCTCTTTACCGGGGATACGGAATCGGTCAAAAAAGGCGCTTTGGGCACTCTGGGCAATGACGAATATGACTGCGGTCGGCAGGGTGCCCTGCTGGTGGCAAGGATTCTGAAAGGGGAAAAAGCAGGGGAAATCGTTCCGGAGGAGATTCGCAAGCGGACCTTGTTAATCAACCGGGGAACTGCGGAAAAATACGGGATTACCTTGCCCGAATCTGTGTTGGAACGGGCCGACGAAATCATCGATTAGGTTGGATTGAAATCGTTGATAAGGTTAAGGTTTGGATTAGGGTTGCGAAGTAACAGTCTGTTCGATTTGGCAAAAAAGGTGGATGAAGCGCATGGAAATGGTGCTGATTAGCGGATTGCAACAAGGTTTAATCTATGGCTTTATGGCGCTAGGTGTTTTACTAACCTTTTGTTTACTTGGTTTTCCGGATCTGACGGTCGAAGGGACCTTCCCTTTGGGCGCGGCGACTACGGCCACGGCAGTGATGGAGGGTTTTGATCCGATCCCGGCGGTATTACTGGGGGCCATGGCCGGAGCCTTGGCCGGCGCGGCCACCGGTTTGATGCATACGAAGCTAAAGGTCAACAACATTTTGGCTGGTATTCTCACCACCAGTGGGATTTATACCGTGATGCTGTGGGCGATGGGCCGGCCGAATATATCACTGTTGAACAAAGAGGACTTCTTTACGCAGGTCCTGGCTTTGTGCGGAATTACTTCAGGAGAGCTTTCCCTCCGGGCCATGCAAATCAGCATAATTCTCATTTTGTTCTTGATGGTAGCGGCGGCTCGTTTGTTGCTGGGGTGGTTTTTAAGGACCGATTGGGGGCTGACCATCCGGGCCGCCGGAAACAACGAAAAAATGCTCAGTGCCCTGGGTGTTGATGTTAACCAGACGAAGCTCTTAACCTTAATCCTGGCCAATTTCCTGGTAGGTCTGTCCGGGGCCTTGGAATGCCAACTCCAGGGCTTTGCCGATGTGGGGTTGGGGATCGGTGTGTTGGTAGCCGCCATTGCTTCAGTGATTTTAGGGATCATGCTTTTTGGCCGTCGTAGCTTGAGTTGGCTTCTCACGGGGGTTATTCTGGGCTCGATTCTTTATCGTGGCTTACTTGCCTTGGGTTTGTGGTTAAAATTACCCGCGGAGAATTTTAAACTGGTCACGGCGGTATTAGTATTAATAGTGTTGACCTTGCCGAATATATCGGTTTTCAATAAGAAAGCTGCGCCCAGAAGCAATGCTGATGCTTTGGCGCAGCAGGGTCCCATTAATTGATGGCAGGAGTAAAGAATAAATCGTAAAAGTTGAGGGGAGATGGGCCATGATTAAGTTAAATAATGTTTCGAAAGTGTTTTTTCCCCATACCCCCAATGAAGTCCTGGCTTTAAATAATATTAATCTGCATATCAAGCCGGGTGATTTTATTACGGTCATTGGGAGTAACGGCGCCGGCAAGACCACTTTGTTGAAGGTGATTAGCGGAGCGGAAACGGTGAATGAAGGCCGACTCACTCTCGCCGGCAAGGATATCACGGCTTGTCCCGAGCACGAAAGAGCGGCTGACATTGGCAGGATCGACCAGAACCCCTTGGCGGGCACTGCCGCGGAGATGACGATTGAAGAGAATTTGGCCCTGGCTTTCTTGCGTGGGAAAAAGCGGGGTTTGGGGCAAGCGGTGAACGAGAGCCGCCGGCAATGTTTTCGGCAGGCTTTGGCCGAAACCAGATTAGGGCTGGAGAAGCGCCTGCAAGCACCGGTGGGAACATTATCCGGCGGGCAGCGGCAAGCTTTAGCACTGGTAATGGCTACTCTGGCTTTACCCAAACTATTGCTTTTGGATGAGCATACGGCTGCCTTGGATCCGCAAGCGGCTCGGCAAATCATGGCGCTGACCGCACATCTGGTGCAGACCAAAAACCTGACGACGGTAATGATTACGCACAATATGGAACATGCTCTGCGGTTTGGGAACCGTTTAATTATGATGCACCGCGGGCGGATCATCCTTGACCTTGCGGGAGAGGAAAAAGCGCAGTTGACCGTACCGCAATTGATTGAGAAATTCAGTGCGGCCAGTGGGGAGGATTTTGCCGACGACCGGGTGTTGCTGGAGACCGTTCACCAAAACAATGTGGTCGCATGAGCTATGCTCAGTTGGAAATCCTGGCTCCTTCCTTTAACCCTTCTAACTGCGGGTCCAGGATTACAGTGTCGCCAGCTTTTAATCCTTCGGTGATCACGATTTCCTGTTGATTTTCAAATCCTGTTTTCACCGGTTGAATTTGGGCCACGTTGTTCCGGACGACCCAAAGGGCTTCCCCACCTTCAAAAGGGAAGAGCGCCGTTTTCGGCACCGCTAGGACGTTTTCTTTTTTGCTTAAGGTGAAATCCACATCCAGAACATAGCCCGGTTTCAATTGGACCTTTTCCGGAATGTCCGGCTTAATCGTCACTTTGATGCGTTGTTCCAATAGCCCTAAGGCCGATACTTTTTCTTCCGCCGCCGGGGATATTTTGGTAATTGTGCCGGGGAAAACCAGGTCCCCGTCCGGGTTATCCTGGATTAATTCCACTTGCATCTTAGGTTGAATGTTAACCACATCTTCGGTTAACACATAAGCTTCCACGAGGTAATTGTCGTTTTCATGGAGGGTCATCAAAGGAGAACCTGGAGCTAAGAACATCCCTTCTTTGACTTCCACTCGGGTTATGGTGCCGCTTGCCGGGGCATAGACGTTACTTTCCTTCAGTTTATGTTGCACAGCGGCGATTTGGGCCTGGATTGCTTCGATTTGGCCGGGGAAAGTGGAATAATTGGCGGCGTTTTGAGCATCTTCATACTCTTTTTTACTGATGGCGCCTGCTTCATATAATTGTTTCAGCTTATCCAGTTCCAGTTTGGATTGTTCCAATTCATGCTGGGCCTGCAGGCTTTTGAGCTGCCCTTCCAGTTGCCGTAGTTGCAAATGGAGTTCGGTGGCATCGAAGGAAAGGAGCAGGTCACCGTGCTGTACCTTTTCTCCATCCTGTACCGCTAGCACTGTCACTTTGCCCCCGGTGGAGGTATAGAGGGGTATTTCTTTTTCCGGGACGACGTAGCCATCTTCCGTAAAGGTCTGGGCAATCGTACTCGGTTGCACTGTTAACAGATCCGCCTGCAGAGCTTGTTTGTTGCCAAAAACCAGGAAACCAACAATCCCAAGAAGAATCAAAGCGCCAAGAATCAGCTTCCCTTTCTTTTTCATAATAAGCCCCCTATCTTCCGGACGCACTTTCACCACCTTCCGTAAAAGTGGTGAGGGCGCGCCCTTTGATTATATAGTCCTATTATATAGATGCACAAATACTTGCAAACCCGCAGTTACTCTCTTGCTTTCAATACTTCAACGAGGGAGAGTTTTTTGATCTTGCGAGCGGCCATCAGTTGGGCGAAGCGGATACAGACAATGGTAATCAGGAAGGCCGCGAGGATGGAGGTGGCACTAAGCGTAGTGGGCATGGTAAACAGATCGGTGTCCAGCGATTGACTCAGCCCAATAAGCAGGAGTTTCGTTACCGGGATGCCGGTGAGCATGGCCAGGATGCTAATGAACCATTGCTCAAAGGTGATCACGGATAAAACCTCCTGAGGGGTCATACCCAAGACCATCATCGAAGCAAGCTCGCGGCTTCGTTCGGAAACGGTAATGGTTGAAATATTATAGATAATCGCAAAACCAATAATCAGGCCCATGAACAGGAAAATGTAGACGGTGCCGGAAAAGGTCGCCATTAGTTCCTTGGATTTGCGAAGGGTTTCATTCTGGTCTTCGAAGCTTTCAATTACCGAGGAATTTTGGTAATGCTCCTTGAGCAAAGGGATGCTACTTTCGTTGACACTTAACATGATTGTTGTGATTAGCTCTTTTTGCCCCAAAAGATTTTGCAGGGCGTTCAACTCCATGTAGGCATTAAGCCCGAGATATTGCGGAATAATTCCGGTTACTTCAACGGTCAGCGCTTGGTCCGGTTCTTTGTTAAAGGGGCTTTCCAGTTGCAACTTTGTGCCGACTTTGGCTTCAAGGTTTTGTGCTAGTGACTCGGAGAGGAGAATGCCGTCGGCCGGCGGTTGAACCGGCTTGCCCTTGCTGTCGCGTATTTTGTAAAGCTCGCTGTTTTGGGGAAGGCCCAAAAGGACTATTTCTTTCTTGTGCCAGTTGTTTTTTAAAGTAACGGGGATTTCCGCTCTGCCTTCCGCCTTGCGGGTGCCGGGGAAGCTGTTTAATTCCCTTTCCGCTTGTCGTTGGGTTAAAGGGCGGGACAGATTGACCTTTAGATCGTATATTTCAACCTTTTCGTACTGGTCATAAAGCAGTGTTTCCATCATTTCCATCATCGACCAGGGCGAACCTAAAAGGGAAAAAGCGAACATGACCCCGAGAAACATAAAGGCAGTGCGACCGGGGTGCCTTGACATGCTTCGTAGTGACATTTTACCTTGTACCGTTAAGGCGTTCCAGAATAATGTAAACTTCTCCAGGAGAATGCTTTTTCCTTTCGGTGGAGCCGGGGGACGCATTGCTTCTGCCGGCTGGAGGGCAAGGACGCTTTTGCAGCCCTGATAACCGGCGAAAAGGGCAAAAGCAAGGGCAAGCAGGACACTCATAATTAAATAGGAAAAAGAAAAGGTTATTTGCAGCCCCGGAATATTGAAAAAGGCCTGGTAGAGCGCAATTAGGGGAAAGGACAGCAACAGGCCGGAAAGCCCCCCAAGCAAGCCCCCGGAAAAGCCGATCAGGAGCGCGAAAGACAAGTAATGCAGCGTGATTTCACCGCGGGTATAACCCATGGCCATTAGAATCCCAATTTGTCCTCTTTGGTTTTCGACGGTGCGCTTCAGCATAATATAGAGAATCATGCAGGCAATAGCCAGAAAGAGGACCGGCAAGGACTTGGACATATTCTCCATTTGATTTAGTTCCTGGGTGAGCAGGGAGTGACTGATTTGGTCCTTACGTGGGTAGATACTTATTAGGCCATATGATTTGAGCCGGGGCTCCAGTTGTTCTTTGACATCCTCATATTCTACCCCCTGTTCTAAAGTAAATACGAGGTTATTGACCGTAGAGCCTTCGGCAAAGAACGTTTTCATGATTTCAAAAGGAACATAGGCAATACCGAAGGTTTCAGGGTGGGGGAAAAGGTCATTGGCGGTACGCATCGTATAGACGAATTCGGGGCTAAAGCCCGTTCCGGCGATATATAAACGGATTTTTTTACCGTTGGCAATGATCTCCACGGAATCATTGAGGTTAAGGTGGTTGGCTTCAAAAAACTGATTATCCACCCAAATGTTAAAAACGTCATTTTGCAAGTGTTGCCCTTTTAGGAGATGCATATCATTTATGGGCCGTGGATGTGTAGGGTCTATAGAGATCAAGCGTAGGTATACTTCTTCCGAACGGTCTTCGGCCTTGTCTTGCGCGGCTACACGAACATCTTTGATCATACGGCCTTGAATATCCTTGATGCCTTTAATGGTTTGCAGGCGGTTTACTTCAGAAAGAGGCATGGCCTTTAAGTCGACGAAACCGTCGGCAAAGTTTTGGTGATAGTAAAAGGCTTGTTGTGAAGACTTTAGATTGTCCATTACAATCGAAAGGGAGGAAAAAAGCATTAGCCCGATTAGAATGATCGTGACACAGGCCAGATAAGCCCCTTTATTTTCTTTAATATCACGGAACAATTTACGCCACAGCATCACCAAGTCACCTTCTCCGGTGCAATGGGCTGTTCATTGGCTGTAATACGGCTGAGTTGCCCATCTTTGATGTAAAAGATCCGATTGGCGATTTGCGCAATCGGCGTGTTATGAGTTATCAGGATTACTGTTTTATGATATTCTTCACAAAAGTGTTTTAACAATTGCAGCACCTGAATGCTCGTTTGATAATCGAGAGCCCCCGTTGGTTCGTCACAAAGAAGGATTTCCGGGTTTTTGACAATGGCCCGGGCTAAAGCCACGCGCTGCTGTTCCCCGCCGGATAGTTGGGCGGGGAAATGAGAAGTCCGTTCGGCCAGGCCAACCTTTTCCAGCATTTCGCCGGGCGAAAGGGGATTTTGGGCGATTTCGGCCGAAAGGCAGACGTTTTCATAAGCGGTTAGATTGGGAATAAGGTTGTAGAATTGAAATACAAAGCCCACATTATTGCGGCGAAAAAAGGTTAGTTGTTTGGGAGAAGCATTATGAAGCGGGGTGTTTTTATAGTAGAGTTCACCGCGGGTAGCTTGATCCATTCCCCCAACCAGATTAAGCAGGGTGCTTTTTCCTGAACCGCTTGGGCCCAAAATGACAATTAACTCACCGGAATAAATGGAAAAATCCACATTTTGCAGGGCTTTTACCGTAATATCCCCCATTTGATAGTACTTGCAAAGCGCTTTTGCCGTAATGAGCGGGGACTGCTCGTTGAGCATGGTCATTGCTCCACCCACTTTCGCATTTGTATAAAAATAAATATATAACAGGTACCACCTTAATAGTAAGAAAAAATATAAATATGGTCAACATAGTGTAAAATTGCTGTAGGAAAAAAA
>CZCB01007127.1_pt1 | contig 13091 bp, 13 predicted proteins | sample 591991 | NCBI WGS metagenome assembly CZCB01 (sample SAMEA3556809, study PRJEB10932) | anaerobic digester metagenome | reverse complement strand
TCGGAGATGTGTATAAGAGACAGTTTTTAGGCTGTGGGGGTAAGCTATTTGGGGGGAACTAAAACAGTACGGAAAAACAGCCTTCTATCCTATTAATAAAGATATTATGGTAAAGAAAGCTAAGTCGGTAAGCACTTATCGCAATAAAATAAAACGGGCTTTGGAGGATGCAAATATGTATTCTCCCACGCTGGATTTTGCCATAGAAGATTTAGCTCAGGTGAGCCACCTGAAAGAGCAAGCTTTCAACGAGGCCACCGGAAATATCTTTCACAAGGATGACCCGGTTAATCGGGAAAACAAAGGCAAATCCATCGTGATGGAAGTGTCCAGAGAAGGAGCTATCCGATATAAAGTTAACCCAGCCTACAGCATCTATCTGGATTTGGTGAGAGAAAGCCAAAAGATACTGGACGGATTGTGCATGACAGCGAAGAGTTCCAACCTGATTCAGGGGGACGAGTTCGACGAGCTGAGGGCTAGAATGGAGGAGGCTGTAAATGGATAGAAAAGAACTAATACAACTGAAAAAAGATACTGTCAGCCACCTAAAAAGTGTCGATGTTTACTCGCTAGACCTGAGTGCAACAGATAAGAGGCTGGAAGAGTACGTGGTAAGCCGCATAGAAAACCCCGCAAGGCACAACCTGTATGAGTTGTTGGCCATAAAGAGATTTATTGAGTTTTTAGATAAATACGATTACCGGAAAGGAGAGGTGAAGAAGCTTATAACTTTGTTCGAGTTCCTTAAATTCTCAGGAGAGAAAGGCTCAACAAGGTTAAAAGCTTCGCCGGTTCAGGTATTTCAGTTTGCAAACCTTAAAGGCTTTTACTACAGGGACAGCAGCCGCCGGCTTATAACCGATGCGCTACTGTTTGTGCCTAGGAAGTATGGAAAGACAACGCAAGTAGTATCATTGATGGTTGACGATTTGCTATTCGGGGATGCCAACGCACAAGTGTTCGCTGGGGCAAACAGCTACGACCAAGCGCAAATCCTGTTCGGGGAGTTGAAAAACGTTCTCAAAAGGATGGACAAGAGGCTCACCCGCTTCAAGATTAACCGAGAGAAAATCACTCACTTGGGAACCTCCAGAACATCTTACGCTCGATGCCTTGCATCTGACGCATCAAAGCTGGACGGACTGAACGCATCTTTGGGCATCTACGATGAGTTGGCTCAGGCCTCAGACTTCTCACTTAAAAATGTTATTGATTCTTCAATGGGGGCAAGGAAAAACCCGCTATCCATAGCTATCACCACCGCTAGCGATAAGCGGGACAGCCCATTTGTAGATATGCTGAATTACTATAAGAGCATATTGAGAGGCGAGCAGGAAAACGACAATGTGTTCGCCCATATTTTCGAGCCTGACGTAGACGATGAGGAGGGCGACCCAAATACGTGGAATAAGGTCCAGCCCCACATGGGAATAACTGTATATCCTGAGTTCTACGAGCGCAAGTGGATGTTGGCACAATCCTCTTCCGGGGAGATGAAGGAGTTTCGGAACAAACTGCTGAATGTTTTCACGAAAAACGAAGCTAAAAAGTGGATAGGCAGGGACGAGATAGAATCTTTATTCTATAAACTTGAAGGTCTCTATAAAGCAAGGTGTGTGGTAACCGTGGATTTGTCTGTTTCTGACGACTTCTCCGCCGTTACCTACCTTTTCCACTTACCAAATAGATACTATAGAAAGAAATTTGCTCCATTCCACTCCATTACTGAATATTTCATACCGGAGGCAACGCTTCAGAAGCACCCGAACCGAGAACTTTATAAAAGATGGGTCGAAAATGGGCATTTAAGAGTGATGAAGGGAAAGACAATAGACTATAACTTCCTGTCGAACGATATATTAGAACACCCATATGTGATAATGGGCTTAGGATATGACCCTTACAAGAGCAAAGAGTTCCTGAAAAACTTCGTTGCGGCTGGTCTGGAGGAATATCTTTACCCAATCAAGCAAACATACGGAGAGTTCACTAGTTACGTGGAAGCGATGGAATTGGCGGTGTTTAACGAACAGATAACCTTTGACCCGAACCCCATAACAGCGTATTGCTTTGAAAATGCGGTGATTGACGAGGACAGGTTGGAGAATCGTAAGCCGATAAAAGAGAATCCGAACGATAAAATTGATGGAGCAATTACTAATGTAATGGGATTTTGGATGATGAATAACATTAAGACACAATGATAAAGAATATACTATTTGGAAAGATGAAAACCTTCCAAGTTAATAACACTGGGATAACCAGAATTATAAGCGGGAGGTATTACAGGATGGATAAGGACGGATACCTTAACATATATGATGCGTGGTGGGTTAAAATAGCCACAATCAGGGATGTGCAATCAATAATTGAAGTGGAGGTTTAATATGAAAAGAGGGCTAATAGAAGAGAAACGCAGCATTACTTCGGACGACCCGTGGTTACCGGAGTATCTGGGACTGGCGGGCACGGACCCCCACCACCAAGTTTATGTTGCTTCAGGCGATGCAGCTATGAAGATTTCAGCGGTGTATAGGTGCGTGTCTATACTTTCCGGAACAATTGCGGCACTGCCGTTATACCCACGGCGCAAAACCAAAAGCGGAGAGTTTGCGATTGATTATGAAAGCCCACTATACCAGCTATTGAGGTGGAAAGCGAACGACTACATGAGTTCATACCACCTATTTGAAAATGCGGTGGTAGAGGTCCTGTTATATGGCAAGGCTTACATATTTCCAAAATACCGTAGAGGGGAAGTTTATGAACTAGTCTTATTAGAAAGAGGCACAGTCTATTATGATGAGTTTACAAAGAAATATACCATTAAGGACTTTAAGAACGGTGTATCTGGGGTATTCGATTCATGGAGAGTGATTTGTTTCCAAAACAAGCTAGGAATTTCAACAATTCAATACGCTTCGAGGATTCTCAACATTTCAGCCAATGCCGATGAACAGACACTGGTAAATATGCGTAATGGCAATAAGGAGAAGGGATTTCTTACCGGAGGTTCAGTCATGACGGGCATGGGAACTGTGCAAGATGAACAAGTTGACAGAGTGGCGGAAAGGCTTAGAGAACAGCTAGCTAGCGGCGAATCGGTGGTGAGGCTCCCCGGTGAGTTGCAGTGGCAGCCCTACTCTATTTCGCCGGCAGATGCAGAGATTCTGGACAACAGGAAATTTGGTGTGTTTGAGATATGCCGATTCTTCGGAGTGCACCCGGATAAGGTCTTTGTAGAGCAGACAAGTAACTACAAGGCTAGTGAAAACAGCCAGACCTTCTTTATGACAGACACTCTACAGCCACTTCTGGCTCAGATAGAAAGAGAACTCACCATTAAGTTGATGCCTCGAAAGCTGATAGGTACTCAGGTTAAAATAGAGTTTGATAGAGTGGCTCTTTACCAGCTTGACCCAGTCAGCGCAGCCTCTTATTACAAGAATATGTTCGAGGTGGGAGGTATCAATACCAACGAGATACGATTGGAAGAAAATAGACCGCCTGTAGAGGGTGGAGATGTAGCATTTGTAACTGTCAACGTAGCTCCTATCACTTCTGATAAAATTTATGGTAGAAAACCGGAGAAAAAGGAGGATGAAGATGCTAACAGTACGGAAAAATAACGTTTTATCCTATTAATAAAGGGGATACACTATGAAGAATAAGAAATACGAGATAAGAAGTTTTGGAGGGCGGGCAGCTCCCACCGTTGAAGGTCGCACCATTGAAGGCTATGCGATAGTTTTTAATAAACGCTCTGAGGTCATGCTTGACTGGAGTGTCGACCACGGCTGGAGAAAATTCGTAGAAATCATAGACCCCTCGGCATTAAGGCAGGAGGATTTGTTACAATACGATATACGAGCCTTAGTGGAGCATAACCGAGAGAGGCTGCTGGCTCGTAGCAATAAAGGCAAAGGCTCGCTGGAACTGACGGTGGATGAGCACGGGTTGCATTACCGTTTTGAAGCCCCCAACACCGCTGACGGCGACTACGCCGTGGAGATGGTAAGAAGGGGAGACATCTCCGGGTCATCGTTCGCTTTTCGGGCACGAGACGACGAGTGGAGGAAGGAAGGGGACACTTGGGTGCGTACCGTGAAGAGCTTCTCAGACCTCCGAGACGTAACCATCACAACTGACCCGGCATACACGGAGACAGAAGTTAGTGTACGAAGTTTGGATGAGAAGGACAAGAGCCTCAACCCCATTGAGGACAAGACATACCTATATGAAATAGAGCAACTTAGAAACTTAATTTGATTAAATTATGAACGAAAAAGAAAGACTTGACAAGATTGCGGAACTAAAAGAGCAAATGAGAGGTATTCTCGAAACCGCAAAAGCCGAAAAGCGTAATCTTTCAGAAGATGAGAAAGAGCAATTCGATAAACTGAAAGAGGAGAAGGATATGCACATTCGTTATTTCGAGGCGAATGAAGTGACCCCATCCAAGCCTAAAGAAGAGTTTGATATACGCAAACACTTTGCAGAAGCGGCTACAAAAGCCGTTAAATCAGGCAATAAGATGCAATTGGAAGTAAGAGCAGAGCCTCCTATTGATTCCGCTGATGTAGTGGATACTATACCTATCCTATATAAGGATATTTTGGAAGCTCTTGAGCCAGCACTCATTCTGGACAAGGTGGGCTTGAAAATGCAGACGAATGTGCAGGGTGAACCTGTGTGGCCGACCATTGCCGGTGTTGAAGCAACCATCGAGGGCGAGAACGTTGAGGTTGCCGACAGTACAATCGACTTCGGGAAACTGAAAGCGAGCCCAAAACGTTTGGCTCTTTCAATTCCTGTTTCGAGAAGAGCTTTCAATCAATCGAATCTCAACTTGTACGGCATCGTCACCCGCCAGCTTGGATTGGGTATCGCACGCACCTTGAACAAGTGGCTTGTTTCTCCTACCCAGATAACTACTAATGGTGTAGATGGCGTAAAGGGAGTTTTCCTTAAAAATGCTCCGGATATAGTGTTTGCAGGAACCTATCCGACCAACCAAGAGGTGGTAGCATTGGAGACTGCTGTACTCGATAAAGACGTGGATGGAGAAAGTTTCGGCCTGTACATATGCAGCCCATCTATGGCTGGTGCACTGAAATCAACACCTATCGAAGCTGGAAATCCTAAAATGATATTGGAAGGTAACGAAATGAATGGTTATCAGGTCATTAGAACTAACCTAGTTCCTAGAGAATTTATCGGTTTTGGATTCTTCTCTTACGTTGTATTGAGTGAGTTCGGACGTTTGCAAGTGATTATCGACCCTTATACTTCTGCTAAGAAGAATATGGTTGAATTTGTAGTGAACGGAGACTTCGATATTACTACACTGAGACCTGAAGCTTTCGCAGTAGGTGTAACCGGGAATGCAAAACTTGAAATCTACGGGCCCGACACCAACGGCAACACCGGCAACAACGGCAACACCGGCAACAACGGCAACACCGGCACCAACGACGAATAAGCATGTATGTGACAATAGAAGATATTAAGAGGCACGTCAACGTCCAATGGGATGAGGACGATGCCCTTATTGAATCCATGATTGAAGCAGCTGAGTTGTCTATCGAAAAAACGATAGGCACTCCGCTTGCGGATATTGAAGAGGATGGAAAGCTACCAGCTGATTTAGTACATGCAATCAGGTTAATGGTGGCTAACTTCTATGAGCACAGAGAGGGAGTGACTTATGGGAAGGTGCAACATGTGCCTTTTACAATAGCACATTTATTAATGCCTTATAAAAAACTATCATAGTATGAAAGCCGGAGATATGAGAGAGTTCTTGGACTTTTACGAGATGAGAGAGACTACCTCTCCGTCTGGGGCTTTCAAGCGTGATTGGGTTAAGGTGTTCAGCCGTAGGGCGAAGTTTAAACGCTCTAGACCGGTGTATGACAAAGATGGAGTTGAAGCTCGTGAACTGTACAGAGGCACAACCCATTACATGGTTATTCGCATGGACAATGAGGTGCATACAGGTTTACGAGTTGGATATAAAGGAGACCGCTACGAAATTATTTTGATAGAGCCTAACCACAGGGATAGGACTAACACTATTCAAATAAGGAGATTGAATGAGTAGCTTAACCATACATATAGAAGGGATTGAAGGGGTTTATGCACTGGTAAACGACTTAGAGAAAGTGGACCAGAATAAAGCCATTAGAAGAGGGCTCAAGAAGGGTGCTGACATATTCAAGCGAGCCGGACGGAGAAACCTCAGCCAGAGAAACAATGAATACACAGGAAACCTAAGAGGTTCAATAATAGCAAAGGCTTCTCGCAAAGGGCTTTCAGCATATTCCGGATTTAATCGAAGCCCCAAAGTAACCGAAAAGCAAGGTATCCCACAAGGTAACCACGCCCATTTAGTTGACAGAGGCACTAAGAAGAGATACACTAAGAAGGGATATTATCGAGGCATAATGCCTGCCAGCTATTTCTGGACAGATGCTAGGAGGGACGAAGAGGACAAAGCAACCAAAGCGGTTTTCGATGGAGTGCTAACAATGGCAGAAACCCTTAAAAGAAAGTATTACGTATGATTTCAGAAGAACATTTAACGGTAGGGGTGTACGCTAGGCAGAGGCTACTTGCAGACGAGGAGATACAATCTCTAGTAGGCGACAAGATATACCCCAGTATTGCCAAAGATAATACAGAAGGAACATTCATAGTGTACGAGCGGGATTCCTACAACGTTGAAACCTCTAAGACGGGACTCTATTTGGAAGAGGCGCAGATAGGCTATGAGGTGGTTTCTGACGACTACGATGAGGGCGTACAGGCAGCCTTAGCAATCTGCCGGGTACTACAAGGCAAACACGGAGGTTTCACTTTTGAGCTAATATTGGCGAGGGAGTTTTATGATGAAAAGAAATTTAGACAAATATTGGTATTTAAAATTATATAACTATGGCATTTGACAGAAAACAAGATTTACAACTAGGTGAAGGGCTGATGCTCTATGTAACCGGAGATAGCGGATTACTACCTATAGCCTATGCGACCTCTCATACCCTAACGGTGAATGGAGAGACGATTGACACTAGCTCAAAGATGAGCGGGGCATGGCAAGACTTCTTAATCGGGCAGCTCAACTGGCAGATAACCAGCGATTCTCTCGTCTCAAAGACGGAAGGGCACATGAGCTTTAACACCCTATTCGACCTAATGGTTGCACGAGAGGGAATTCCTATTACGATAGGAACGCCGAAGGATACAGAAGACTTTGAGTTGGACACCACCAAACCAATTCTGGAAGGAGATGCGGCAATTATTTCTTTGGAGCAGACAGCTAGTAACGGGGAGGTATGCACTAGCTCAGCCACCCTACAGGGTTTGGGCGAACTGAAAAGAGTTAACCCAACTCCTTAAAGCAGTATTAACCTATAAAACAAGGGCGGTGGCAGAAAATGCTCTGCCCTTTTTTCATATATGAAACTAAATCTACAGACTATAAGAATAGCAGAACAGCTTCTGGGCAAGCCTTTTGGGGAGTTCGAGCTCACCAGTGAAAAGGATATTGATATGCTGGTGTATAGCTTCCTAGTATCTAGTAGTGATGAGAATTTCTCGTACAGTACATATAAGCACCTATCTAAGAAAGTCAAGGCTAAAGCTCTAAAGCAGTTAACTTCAGAATTCTCTTTCCTTCAACAATTCAGTAAAGAAGAAACAGAGACAAAATCAAAACCGGTGTATATGGGCGAAGTAGCAGCTACTCTTATCATGGAAGGGATGGATGCCCACTATGTGCTGTATGAGATGGGGCTATTTGAGATTAAAGACTATCTGGCAGCCATAGATACCAAAATCAAAAATAAGCTTGAAAATAACCGGCTATGGACGTATTACTCTATCCTGCCCCATGTAGATGCTAAGAAGCTTAAATCACCAAAAGACCTGTTCCTATTTCCGTGGGAGGTTGAGGAGGAAGAAAAAGCAAGAGCAATTGAGTTCGAGAAGGGAGTTAAGATGTTTGAAAAATTCATGAAAAGTAAACCAATAAGATATGGCAAGAGGTAGCTTAAATTTCGCAATAGCGTTAAAAATGACAACTAGTCAGTTCAAAAAAGGAGCTGACATAGTCAAAAAATCATTAAGAAGCATACAGTATCAAGTACTGGGGATGGCTTCCGCATTAGGTCTAGGAACGATAGGGCTATCGAATCTGGTTAGAGAGTTCGTTAACGTAGCGAGAGAGACCAACAGGGCAAGGGTAGCCCTGGGGAACATCTCGGACGGGGCAGAGGGCTTCAAGAAAAACATGGATGTCCTAACCAACTTAGCAAATAAGTACGGGCAGGAACTGAATGGAGTAACCATCTCATTCGCAAGGTTTAGCGCAGCAGCTAACGCCGCCGGCATGGGGCTTCAAGACCAATATAAGATATATGAGGCTATGACCAAGGCTATTACGGCTTTTGGGCTAACATCTTCAGAGGCTCGGCTCACCTACATGGCTTTAGGGCAGATGATGAGTAAGGGTAGGGTTGCCGCAGAGGAGTTGCGTAGACAGATGGGGGAACGTATTCCTATAGCCATGGAGGCGATGGCAAGAGCTGCTGGAGTACCAATTCAGGAGCTGGATAACCTTCTGAAAAGAGGAGAAGTATACTCAAACGAGGTCTTACCCCGATTTGCGGATGAGCTCAATAAGATGTTGGGCGATATTAACGTTGACAACATTGAGACTTCTCTTAACCGACTGAGAAACACATTTATAGCCCTAACGGACGACTTAAAAGTAGGCGACCTCTATAGGAAGATAATTGACGGAGCCAACAAAATGCTCTCCAACATACAGAAAACATTTGTAAGGTTTGCAGCGTCTATTGCCTCGGCAATTCTGACAGGCAAAATAGCAAAGGCAATACAGAAGTTTATAGCAGCCGAGGCTTCTCAAAGAGAGAGACTGGTACAAAATGTATATAAAGCGGAGAAGCAAAAAGAATTGGCGGCTAAAAAAAGGATAGATGCCGTAAAATCTTATGAGAAGATTAACGCCGAATGGGAAAAGGCTAATTTAGACCAGAGAGCCTCAATGTACGCCAGCTATGAACGAGCCAAAACTAATATGTACAAGGCTCAGAACAGAGAGAGGGCGGCAATAAGAAACGCCGATTTAGCCCATGCGGAGCTAACCGCATACAAAGAGGTATCAATCTGGCGTAAAGCTGGGGCACAATTGAAGTCTATTGCTAAAGGAGTAGGAGCAAGCCTCAAAGCTATGATGGCTTCTTTCCTACCAATGCTTGCCGTGGGAGCTATCACGAACTTTATATTTAAACTCAGGGAGCTCCGCAAAGAGGCTGAAAAGACAAGAAACATTTTCAAAGACTACCAAGATGGCATAAAGGAGATTGGCTCTGATGGGGAGATTGCGAAGCTAGAGGCTGCTCTACGAATACTAACGGACAAGAAGAGCACTACGGAGCAAATCGGCAACGCACAGGCAATGCTCAACGGACTATTGGGCAGCGAGGTAGATAGCCAAGAAGAGCTGATTAGACTGACACGGAAGAGGATGGAGCTTCTACGAGCCACCTCTGAGCTACAATACCAGACCGATAAGGCGATTGAAGCTCAAGATAAGATAGACGCTATCGAGAGTAAATACGGAGGCCCGGGTAAAATCTACTATGCCAAAAGGATACAAAACTCTTTCCAGTCCCTCAAAGAGAGTTTAGCCAAGAACTTATTTGGTGCAGACATTGGGATAAACAAAGATATAGCCGAACTAGAGCAACTGAATAAGGTACTCTCCAGTGCAAACGAGAAAATTGACGAACTGATAAAATCAGGAATCACTCTACAGGATGGTGGTCGAACAAGAACTACCTCCTCTTCGACACCAACGACACCAACGACACCAACGGCAGCTGAGAAGGCAAAACTTTCTGACCTAGAAAGGGCGGAGCAACGCTACCTAGAGAATCTCCAAATACTCACGAACCAACGAGAGGCTGGGGTGATTACTCAGGAAGAACACGATAAGGCACTGGATGCGCTTAACGAAGCCATCTACAAAGAGATTGGAGGTATCGAGGGGGTAAATGCTATCAACAACGAGATATTCCGCAGAGCCAAGCATGGCGTGGAAAACCCGCTGTGGCGTGAGCCGGCAGCTCCGGCTTATGTGCTTCCGGAAAGAGGCTCTAGGGATACGACTTTCGATTATAAGAAGTCCCAATCTGATATACTTGCCGAGGAGCTAAGACTGCAAGAGCAATTCGTTCAGCAACTGGAGCGGGATATAGAGCGACTGGGTGAACAAGGGGCTGAGGCTATCCGGATAATTGACGAAGAGCAAGAGAAGCTTACCTCTTTATCGGATTCGCTAAAACTGGCTCAGCTGAAAGAGGACATAGAGGCTCTTAATAAAGACATACTTCGCTCTAGAATAGACGGTTTTACTAGCTTAGCGGACGCAATAGACAGGGCTACAAGTGCATGGAAAAGGCTATCGAATTGGGACGATATGTCCGATTGGGAGAGAATAGTTGCCATCATAAACGCCATGGGAGATACCATAAAAGGTTTAATTGGCACGTGGGAGAGATACAATAGCATCAGAGAGATGGTATCGCAAAGAGAGAAAGCGAGAGCATCATTAAAAGTGGCTAATGATGCAAAGGAGGCTGCAAGCGAAGCATCAAAGAGTGCGACTGTTGTAGCAAGTTCAGCAGCAGTGACGGAAGCAAAAAAAGCAGAGGCAACCGCAAACACGGCAGCCGCCGCAACAGGTGCTGCATCGTCAGTAGCAGGAATACCGATTGTTGGAGCAGCTATGGCAGTTGCAGCAGTAGCATCTGTAGTAGCAGCATTAGCAAACCTACCTAAATTCGCAAAAGGCGGGATTGTTGGAGGCAGCACGAGAAGTGGAGATAAACAGCTCATTCGTGCCAATTCCGGAGAGATGATTTTAACCACCGCTCAACAGTCGAACTTGTTTAAAGCTATCAAGGAGAACAGGCTGGGAGGCAGCGGAATGGGCAACGTTAAGTTCATTATCAAAGGAAAAGATTTAGAAGGTGTGTTAGCTAACAACAACGTGCTTCGGAACCGGAGATAGTACGGAAGCAGCCGAATCTATCCTATTAATAAAGAGGGTATATGTACGGCGTTAAATACAAGGTTCCATTTAAGACTTTAAGCGGCAGGGACAGCGTGGTCACTCTAGAAGAGAGAGGCTACGCTGGCTCTGTTATTGAACTTATCGCCGGAGGCACCCCATTCATCATAAACACAGACCAATCGGACCTACTTGCTCCAATTCGCTCCAGCACAGCCACTCTATCTGTAGTCGGGTCGGACTATCTACAAGACCTCTACGCAAATGACCCACAAGGCATTCGAGTGAAGTGCGAAGTGGGCGGAGCGGTTAAGTGGCTAGGCTACCTCCTACCCGACACCTTCTCTCAGGACTTTAGCTCCCCTGAGTTCGAGTATGAAATGGAATGCGTGGCGGCTCTATCTACTCTGAAATACAGAAAGTTCGACCTAACGGACGACTTCGTGACTTTTTGGGATATTATCAATGAAGCGAGGCTACTGGCAGGATATAACGATGTGTACTACACAAATTCGGTAAAAGCAGAGTATTCTGATTACTTCTCTTTGAAAATAGCATCAGCGAACTTTTATGATGAACTTGGCGAGGCAATGACTTATTATGAGATAATGGAAGAAATTGCAAAATTCGCAGGATGTTGCTGGGTGCCCTACGAGGATGATTTGTATTTTATCGACTATCAGGCAATTCGTTCAGGATATAAATCATATACAAGAGTGCCGGGAGAGGGGATGCCTATACTTATTCCGACTACTCTGGAGGACCTCAAAACAGTAACAAACTATAAAGGCACAGGCACGAAACTAAGCAGGATAGCGGGAAAGAACAAAGCTGTTGTTAACTGTTCTTTATACGAGATTAAGGAGATTTTACCACCTTTTAATGACGAACGCTCCGAGTTTGTGAGAATGAAAGACGACTTTACACAAACTATACGAGAAGGGAAAGAAAAGGTTGTTTATAGGGGGATTATAAGGTATTTCACACAACCGAGATACACTTTTTGGAGGTATCCTTTCATTGATGGAGATGACGGAATACAAACACACTCGCCAATCCCATTGAATGAGGCTGGCTCATCATTCGTTAAAACCTCATACTTTAAAAGCGATTCAATACCGTCAAAATTAAACTTCTCTAACGAGATACAGGTGAAAATGTATGTTGACAGGGATTCGGCACTATTAGGGAAGCACCTTACAACTGCCAGCCCTATTTTCAGGGTTACTTCTGATAAAAAAGTGTTCTCACACCCTGATGTTTGGTTTTGCATATCTCTACAACTTAAATACAACACTGCTGAATGGGTGTATCGGGAAGATTCTAGCACAGGCATTATTGACACATATATAAAAAGCCAGCGAGCGCAATTCAGAATAGGCGAGTGGTATTATAACGGCTCAGACTGGGTAAACACCCCTGCAACGTTTTGGATGCCTGTAAAGCGAGAAAAAGGGGAAACGAGTTATGGAACATATTTCGGACTTGAAAACACAAATACTTACGATAAAGGGATAGGAGATATGCAAGGATTCACTTTTAAATCTCCAAATTTCACCGTTATTGGAGAATGTGAGTTAACTCTGTATGCCTTTGAGAATTTTCCGGTTTCCCCTTTAAGAACCTTTGGTATGCATTATTTCTATTACAGAGATATTGAAGTATCTTATGGGATTCCTAATGAGCAGTCTATTTATGGTGACTGGGTGGATAAGGACACTAAAAATGATATAATTTATGAAAATGTAATTTCTGACGGATATATTGAGAAAGCGGACGAAATCGACCTTAAAATCTGCACGAACACGGACGGGAAGTTGGCTTTTAGTTCCGTGATGGAGGGTGATAACTTTTTAAGCGAAATAAGAACGGATGTTTTTGGAACAGGGGTAGCGGAGGAAATTCTTTTACAAAGGGTCGTTTCTTTATTCTCAAAACCCCGATTTGTGATTAATCCGACTTTAGAAAACAACGCTAAACCCTACACCCT
>CZCB01007785.1_pt2 | contig 13107 bp, 14 predicted proteins | sample 591991 | NCBI WGS metagenome assembly CZCB01 (sample SAMEA3556809, study PRJEB10932) | anaerobic digester metagenome | reverse complement strand
TCTAAATCAACGATATTCTCTCCCATTTTTATAAAGCCAACATCCATAGTTTCATCTTCACTGGCACCGAAATTGAATAAATATTTTCCTGCCTTAAGTTCAAATAAGCCAATCCATTCATATTCCCCATGGGCGTGTCCTTCTGCCTCATGGTTTTCTGCTGCCCCTTTGCCGATGTCTCCTCCATTACAACCCACTAAGGGTATTGTCAACATCAAGATACAAGCTGTTATTAAAAAAAGCCTCTTTTTCGTCATTTTCTCTCCTCCTTGAAATTAACAGTCCAAAACTTTAAAACAAGAGTTTTTCAAATACTCTTTGGCTAAAGAAACAGACCTGGGCTTGTAATCATTATCGGAAAACAAATCATAAAGCAAAGGCTTAACTAACCCCGCCTCCGAATAAGTATCATTCCTGGTCAATACTTCCTGAACAGTTCCTGTTTTTAGTACGCGACCTTCTCGTAAAACTATGACATTATCTGCCCATTCATAAGTTAAATCTACATCATGGGTTGAAAAGACAATTGTCTTACCTTTCTTTACCCATTTATCAAGTAATTCTTTAAAATAAAGCACTGCATATCCGTCCAAACCTGAAAAGGGCTCATCACAGACAATGATACTGGGCTCTAGAACGATTAATCCGGCAATAGCTACCTTCTTTTTCTGCCCCAGACTCAACTGGTAGGGAGGCAATGCCAATAGTTCCTCAATTCGCAAATCCTGAGCAACCTTTCTTATAAGTTCATCCTTTTCCTTCTCCGGATATTTATAATTATCCAGTCCAAATTTAATATCGTTATATACTGTAGTTGAGAATAATTGATGATCAGGATAATCAAATAAAAAACCTACCTGACGCCTTATTTCTTTAAGGTTTTCTTCCTTAACTTCCATGTTGAGCACTTCTATAGAACCGGATTGAGGCATATTTATACCGTTCAAATGGTATAACAGGGTTGATTTGCCACTACCGTTAACCCCCAGTACAGCTGTTTTTTTGCCTCTTTCAATATCCAAATTAACATCTATTAAGCCACGGCGATTATTAGGATAAGTAAAAGTTAAGTTTCTGATTTTTATTACCTGGTTATATTTTTCCATCAACTATAAGCACCACCATCAGAAAAAGAATTAACATGCCGGCTTCAATAATTAACCGACTGTTTTTCCAACTGTCCTTTCTTGCCGTTCCCTCAAAGCCTCGAGATTTCATTGCCTTAAAGACCATATCACTGTGGTAAGTACTTTTAAGGAAAAAGCCTCCGATCCATTCTCCGAAAATAGGGAGAACGGCTAGTCCCCTTCGTTCATTAATTCCTCTGCTGGTTAAGGCTTTTCTTCCTATTTGCACATCTTGATTAACCATATGAAAATATCTAAAGGTAAGGGCTAATATTCTATTGAACAATGGAGGCAATCCTAAATTCAGTATCCCATCCACCAGAAAAAGAGCTGAATACTTGGCAACAACTGTTCCTAATAAAATAGCGGAAATTAAGATTTTACAAATAATCATCAGTGTAAAATCCAGGTCTTCCCAGGTACCACTTAATAAGTACCTTATTACGGTAGGCAAAAGCAACAAAATAACAAAGGGCACTACCGATTTAATCAGTCTAAGAAAAGACCTTCGCTGACAAGTAATAACAGAATATATGAGCACTGTAACGGCAGTTATGCCTAATAATCTATAACTTTCAATGAAAGAGATGTAAAATAATAAGATAAAAAGAATAACTAGTGTTTGCTCAGCCCCTCTTTGGCAGATTTTAAACTTGCCGCTCATTTGGTCTCACCACTTCCAATCAATAAAAAAAGTCTCTTGATTTCAAGAGACTTTCCCATCTTAAGTCATCCAGCTTATAGAACGAAATCATCCCCCTTTCGTCTATAATCACCAAAATTTAAGGCAGGTCTCCTGGCTCACGGGTCATCCTCCTTCCAGCCTTCCCGGATTAGTAAAAATCCAGTGGCATTTTGGAATTTGTAACCGCTTACAGTGGTGGGTCCGCGACGGATTTTAACCGTACTTCCCTATTATCCCTTAATTAAGGGCACCTTAAATTTTATTATTAACTTTTTTAATCTCTAATATATAATATCACCACATAATAATAACTGTCAATAACTAATACCAGTAATTAAGCTTTGATATGTTTTCCGAAATAACTTTTTTATTAATAATCCCTTAAATTGGAACCTCTAATCGATATTTTATGTGTTAAAAAGTCGAGCAACGTTAAAATAGCTTTGCTATTATGTAAATAAGAAAAGGGGGGAAACAATGTTAAAGGAATTAAATCAAGTAATTAACTATATTGAAGAACATTTAACAGATGACTTATCTTTAGAAAAGATTTCCCAATATGCCGGAGTCCCTGACTATCACTTTAGAAACATATTTTTTTATCTTTCCGGATTGACTCTTAGTGAATATATAAAAAACAGGAAATTGTCAGAAGCAAATAAGGATTTATTAAATGGAGAAAAAGTAACTGATGTTGCTTTTAAATATGGTTATCAATCAATAGACGGCTTTACTCGTGCATTTAAAAAATGGAGCGGATTTTTACCTTCAGATGTTGTCAAAAAAGGCATAAATAAATCTTTTCCCAAACTTTCATTCGTAATAACTGTCAAAGGAGGAACTGCTATGGAATTTAGAATCGAAAACAAACCGGCGTTTTATTTTGTCGGTGTAAGTAAACGTGTACCTATGCAATTTGAAGGTGTCAATAATGAGATTATAAAACTTGCCGAAAGTATAACAGATGAACAAAAAAAAGAAATGCATTCTCTACAAAATATGGAGCCTTATGAAATTGTCAATGTTTCTTATGATGCTGACTGCAATTTTTTAAAAGAAGAAGGAGAATTAACCCACTTGATAGGTGTATTAACCACTGAAAACCAAATAAGTGATCTGTTAGAAAAAATACCCGTCCCAGCCTGTACTTGGGCCATATTTCCCAATGAAGGGCCATTTCCTTCTACGCTCCAAGAAACAATGGCAAAAATCTATTCCGAATGGCTTCCTTCTTCCGATTACGAAATCATCAATGCCCCTACTTTTTCTTTTACTAAAATGAATGACCTTAAAGAAGCTTACGCTTATAGTGAGGTTTGGATTCCTGTTCGAAAGAAATAATTTCAAACGAAATAACGAACAAACAGTCCGATAATTACTCCTACCACTACAGAAGGAAGAAACATTTTTGTTTTCTTTATGACAATGGCCGTGGAAAGGCAACCAATTAATACCGGAAAAGAAAATGTCAGTTGTCCGTCAGAGGGAACTAGGATTTGTTTAACGATAAGTGCGGATATAATGGCCACCGGCACGTAATTAAAATATAAACGCAGGGTTAGGCTCATCTCTCGCCCGGCCATTATTTCCACCCCCATAACCCGGGACATATATGTAGAAATTGCAAGTAACCCGATTAAAATCCAGTGATTTATCATTTTGAAAGCCTCCCTGTTAAATATACACCTACCAGAGGTGCTAATATACCGGTAACAATTATGGTAAATTCATTGCCAGGCAGGAAGTATTCTAGCCCGGTGGCGATTAAAACAGCTATAAGTGCCGTGGCAATAACCGGTTTTCCTTTAAGGCTAGGAATAAGAAGAGCTACAAAGGTAACAGGAAAGGCTAAGTCCAACCCCCATCTTTGGGGGTCAACTTGATTTCCAAGTAATGCTCCTATAAAAGAGCCTAAAACCCAAGCCACATAAAAAGTAGCCACGACCACACCAAAATAGAGAGGATCTGGCCCATATTTTTTAAATCTTGCGCTCCCCAAAACAAAAGGCTCGTCCGACACACCAATAGATAAAATCCACCTCCAGCTATTTGCAGGGGCTAACCCCTCTGCTAAGGCCGCTCCGTATAATAAATTACGCATATTGAGTAAAACTGTAGTAATTAGAATGCTTGCCAGACCGGCATTGGCCATTATCATGGCTATGGTTACCATTTGAACTGACCCTGAAAATACTAATATTGACATGGCAACAATAGTAATTAAACTTAAATGAGCTTGAACAGCTAATACACCATAAGATAAACCGGTAGCTCCTATAGCTATAGCTAGTGGCAATGCTTCTATAAAACCACTTTTTATTGTTTCTTTTCGTTTATTATCCATCTCGCCAAACCACCAATTCTGATAACATTCTTTAATTATAGTATACGTTACAGTAGATAAACAGGAATTTTTTTCATAAACTCTTTAGACTTAAAAAAGATGAATCACTACAACTTGAAGTGATTCATTTTTCCCGGAGCTATTTAATATTTTCATCTGAACTTTACCGAAGAAATAATAATATATAAATTTATTAAACAGCTTTCTTGGACATTACCATAAAGTTAGTGCCACTTCTTATCTCAACGATACTATGCTTCTTATTATAATATTCTTTAAGATTACCTTCAAAAACAATTTTGCTTTTAATAGCTAATAAATTTTGAGGTCTAACCAGGTTTTCCGGTAAATCAAGGTCTATAATGCCACTTTCCTTTAAAAGGTGATATACAAATTCAGAGCATAAAAACCTGTTTTCATGACTAGCCGGCTTGTTTAGTAATCCGTCTAACAGCCCTAGGTAATTATATTTATAAAGATTATTGTTTAAAATAAAGGAATTCAGAAGACTTCTAGCTTTTCTATACTGTTTTTTTGTTACCTCAATTTCCATGACTATACCCGGCAGGTTATTATGTAATTTATATATTCCTTCATTGATATTTTCACGCTTAAACCTGCCAATAAAAGGTATAAAAACATATTTCCGACCAAAACTATACATGTTATAAAGATCTTTATCGAAAGAAATGGCCGCATGGGTATATTCATCTTTTTTGATTAAGTGAATAAGCTTAGAAACGATAGTATTGGGTCGGGTCAGAATAATGTATAAATAAAATCTTTTCACTATGAACTACCTCCTCTGTCAGTACACCTTATTATGCACTAAAATCTTTAAGAAGTAACTAAATAAATTCTTAATAATTTCTTAATTCTATTTATAATAGCCGACTGAGCAGATGTCTCTGACCCTCAGCCGGCTAATTTTTAAGCTTTAAAATAACCTTCTTATTTCAAGGTAATTATTTCCTTTATACCATTCACTATTAGTCAAAAAATGCTTTCTGGACAGCTTTTGTTTTTGTATTCTTTAAACTTCCGTAAACTATATTTTCATCTGGGCATACGTTTTGGCACTTACCGCAAATAAGGCAATGTTTATTGTCTATATTGTTTACCCCGGTGGGTTTAATCTCTAAACAACCTGAAGGGCATATTTTTTCACATTTACCACAACTAAGACATAAATCATTCTGGATATAATAGCCCTTACGGGAAATGCCCCCTAATAAACTGTAAATTGTACCAATAAAACAATTCCTGTGCCAGGCGGCTTCCCCGAAAAGATAAGTAAAAACTAAGCCTATAGGAATTAAAGCTACAAAAAAGGGAACCGGAAATTTAGTCTTAATAAAAGTTATCAATAAGGCCAATGAAGCTAATAAAGTAATCAACCTGACTTTATTATCGAAGAAAATCTCTTTATGCTTTTTAGAGGTAGGCCGCCAGGGCTTGAAATAACCGATAAGGTCTATTGTAGAAGAAATAGGACAAGCAAAACCACAGTATAAGCGACCCCAAATCGGAGTAACTAAAAGACCCAATAAAAGTAGCCGCCCCCAAGACTGAGCATTTCCTGAGAGCCAAAGAGAAAAAAATGCCACGAAAAACATACCGCGAATAATATTCCTAATGTTTTTATTCATTTAAATCTCTCCAGTACTAATATATTTAGATTTCTTTGCGTCGATCGCTTCCCGTAAGAATTAAAAATAGAAATAAGCCGATACCCGCTAAAAAGAACACCATTAAAGAGGCAATAGCAATATAAATTTCACCTGTAGAAAAACGGGCAGTTATAGCCGTAAAAAAGCCAAAAAGTATAAGCCCTATGGATAAAGCATAAAAAGCAGCCCTGATCTTATTCATGGCATATTTTCTACTTGTTTCTCTTGTCAATACACTATAAGTGATTAATGCCCCGCCGGGTACAATAAATATACCAGGACCTATAACGGCAACTTCCGGTACGTCCATAAAGTACAACATTGCCATGGTAAATATTCCAAATAGTGTTAATAACACCCGGCAATAATACCGGCTAAGGAGATACGGGCAGTCATAGTCGTATAAATTGCTTGCCGGGCTTTATCCTGGCCAAGTTTACGCATATCGTCTACTAACCCGCTTAAATCACCCATGGAAATGACCGCTTCCTTAAAAGCCTGTTCTTCTTCCATACCCCGTGAATTATAATCACTAATTTTCTCTTTCATATTTATGAAAAGCTCTTCTTTTAAATCAAAGAGCTGTTGACTGGGTCCTACGCCGGCAAAAAGATTTTCGATATAGTTTCGAATTTTTTTATCTAGAGAATCCTTTTTAACGTTCATCCTTAAAACCTCCTTTGATTAACTTATCCAAAATATCCTTGGCAAAATCCCACTCATTTTTACTCTGTTGATAAAGCTCCTTGCCTTGCTCGGTAATCCGGTAGTACTTCCGTCTCCCTCCTTGAGTTTCATCACCCCAATAAGAAACAATATATCCTCCCTGTTCTAACCGCCGAAAAGCCGTGTACAATGTGGCTTCCTTTAACTCATATTTATTACCGCTTAACTCAATGATCTTCTTATAGATTTCATACCCGTAACTGTCACCTTGGCGAAGTATATTTAAAATAATCGTATCTGTATGTCCGCGGATTAAGTCAGTGGAAATAGTAGTGTTCATATTTTCACCTCCCATAATATAATTTAATACATATTACTATGTCTGTCAAGGTACTTTGACAAAAATATATTGTCATTCTCCGTATAGCCCTCAAGTAAATATTTTCATTTACTTGTGGTAGATATAAATTTGTGAAATTGTCGGGAACAATTTTGTCCACTATTACGTCAGGTTAAATAGAGAAATTAGGAGGGATTATAATGAGTAAAAAAATTTTAGTAGTCCTTTTAGTTATTAGTCTATTAGTGACTGTAGCAGCTTGTACAAAAAATGACGGGTCAAATGATGCATTGGAAAATGAACCAGAGACCCCTAGTATTACCGGTATTCAACTAGGTGACCACAAAGATAAGGTTATAGAAATACTAGGTGAGGATTATAGTGAAAAATATTATGAAGAACCTGGTCATTTTCCGGAAGCCTATTCTATTATGAACTATGAAGAGGGATTTGAAATTGTTCTAGGACAAGACTCACAAACAGTGCTACATATTACAGCCACTGCACCAACTGCAGAAACTAACTTAGGTATAAAAATTGGCGACACCGCCGAAAAAGCACTGGAAGTTTATCGTGCTAAATATATTGAACCGGAAAGTATCCATGGTGGAAAGCTTTTTGGGGTTTTCAAAGTAGAAAACGGTCAAGCACTAATCTTTGATTTTAATATAGAAGACGGGATAATCAATCCTCCGGAAGAAATAAAGGCAGAGGAAAAAGTGGAAAGGATTATTTTGACTTATCCTGCATACCTTGACGATTCCTTTTAAAATAAAGCCTGCTGGCAAAGTAAAAAGCTTTGCCAACAGGCTTTATTTATGTAATAGACTAACGGTTGTTAATAAACGTAAAAAAAAGAGGTGACAGGCAGCCAGCAGCCACTGTCACCCCAACATTTGACCTAGGACCTTAATCTCTCATTATTACATTCTCTCTTCTGGGTCCATTGGATATCAGCTTGATGGGAATACCAATAGATTCTTCTATAAACTCCACATACCTCCTGGCATTATCAGGCAGGTCGCTGTATTTTTGTATCTTTGATATATCGCATTTCCAGCCGGGAAACATCTTGTATACCGGTTTAGCTTTTGAAAGCAAAGGTGAAACCGGAAAGTCTTGCGTTGTATACCCCTCAATCTCATAGGATACGCAAACCGGTATCTCATCAAGGTAGCCCAGCACGTCAAGTAAGGTCAAGGCCAAACAGGTTGCCCCCTGAATCTTGCAGCCATACCGGGTAGCCACCGTATCAAACCAACCCATCCGACGCGGGCGGCCGGTGGTGGCTCCGTATTCTCCGGCATCACCGCCCCTCTCCCTAAGCCTCGAGGCTTCGTCGCCAAATATCTCGGATACGAAGGGGCCCGTACCCACGCTACTGGAGTATGCTTTGACCACCGCAATGATTTCGTATGCTTTGACCACCGCAATGATTTCTTTAATTTCATAGGGAGGGATCCCCGCACCTACGGCAGCAAAGCCCGCCAAAGGCGAGGAAGATGTGGTATAAGGGTAAATTCCGTGGTCCGGGTCTTTTAGGGCCCCCAGCTGCCCCTCCAACAAGACCTTTTTGCCCTCCTTAAGGGATTTTTGCAAAAAGCCGGTAGTGTCACAGACCAGGGGTGCTATCTTCTCACCGAGCTTTATAAGCTCAACGTAAACCTGGTCCGGATCCACAGGCGGCGCTCCGTAGAGAGTCGTCAGCCATAAGTTCTTAACCTCCAATACGGAATATATTTTTTCCTTCAATATCTCCGGATAATAGAGGTCGCACACCTGTATGCCTATTTTATAATATTTATCCGCATAAAAGGGCGCAATGCCCGATTTTGTAGATCCGAACTGTTTACCCCCCAGCCTCTCCTCCTCACAACTGTCTAGGAGTATATGCCAGGGCATTACCACCTGAGCCCGCTCGGATATAAGAAGCTTTGGCTTGGGAACGCCCCTTTCTTCCATGGCTGCAAGTTCTTTAAGAAGCACGTTAATGTTAAGGGCCGTACCCGGGCCCAATACATTGGTCACATGTTCATAGAATACTCCGGAAGGAAGCATATGCAAGGCAAACTTGCCATAATCATTTATTATTGTATGTCCTGCATTGCTGCCACCCTGAAACCTTATCACAATATCTGATTCTGCAGCTAACATATCGGTAATTTTGCCTTTCCCCTCATCACCCCAGTTAGCACCCACTATCGCTTTAACCATTTCCTATACCCTCCAGATATAACATTTTTATCACACTATCAATTATATTTTTCTTGATTGCTATAAGTAAAATTCATAGTTATTATCTGAAGCTTAAGGGTAAATTATATGAGCCTTAACATACTCACTTATTACCAATCTTCCAACTGTATTATAAAAATACACTAGGACAAATTTAAAAGGTCCTCTTTAGGAGAACCTTTTCTTCATCCGTTTTATACCTTAAGATAAGCTTTTTCACCAAGTAATTCTTTGTATTTTTCCAATTTAGGATAAATGTATTCCTCCAGGAATTCATCTACCTGGGATATGCTGCGGCCAATGAAATTTTGGGGTTCTAACATCTTATGAATATCTTCCATAGTTAATTTAAATTTAGGATTTTCCGCTATTTTTTCTATTAAATTATTGGCTTCCCCCTGTTTTAACCGCTTGGCAGCCTCCAGAGAGTATTGCCTAATGATCTCATGCAATTCCTGCCTGTCCCCACCCTTTTTGACAGCATTCATTAAGATATTTTCCGTAGCTATAAAAGGAAGTTCCTCCCGGACGTGTCTTTCGATGACTTTGGGGTTCACTATGAGATTACTGCTTACATTAATGTATAGGTTAAGTATACCATCCACCGCCAAAAAAGTCGCAGGGATAACGATCCTCCTGTTGGCCGAATCATCCAGGGTCCTTTCCAGCCACTGATTGCCTGCAGTAACGTAAGGGTTAAGACCATTTATCATCACAAACCTGGCTAAAGCGGTCATCCGCTCACAACGCATGGGATTTCGTTTATAAGCCATGGCCGAGGAGCCAATTTGTTTTTCTTCAAAGGGCTCTTCTATTTCTTGTAAATGGGAAAGCAATCTAATATCTGACGCAAATTTGTGGGCACTTTCAGCAATGGATTGCAGTACCTGAAGAATGCGACTGTCAAGTTTTCTCGGGTAGGTCTGGCCGGTTATGGGAAAGGTACTGGAAAAACCCATTTTAGCGGCGATTAATTGATCCAGCTTTTTAACCTTTTCTTCATCATTATCGAAAAGCTGCAGGAAACTGGCTTGGGTTCCTGTAGTACCTTTAGCCCCACGCAACTTTAAATTGCTTTCCTGAAATTCCAGTTCCGTTAAATCCATTAAGATATCTTGAATCCAAAGGCAGGCTCTTTTACCTACCGTCGTTAGCTGGGCCGGTTGAAAATGGGTGTAGCCTAAAGTTGGCATGTCTTTGTGTTTTAGAGCAAATGTTGTTAGATTATTTAGCACGGTCAGTAATTTCTTTTTGATTACAAATAAAGCTTCTTTCATTAAGATTATATCGGTATTATCACCCACGAAGGCACTGGTAGCACCCAGATGAATGATAGGTTTTGCTTTAGGGCACTGCTTACCATAAGCTAATACGTGAGCCATGACATCATGTCTGGTCTCTTTCTCGATTTCTTTAGCCTCTGCAAAGTTTATATCCTTTTGATGAGCTATCAATTCATCAATTTGTTCCTGAGAAATAGGAATCAATATCTAGATAAGTAATGTTCGAGCTCCCACTGGCTAATCTTGGTCCTGTATTCATCCCACTCTTTTCTCTTGGCTTCAATGTACTTGTTAAAAATGTGTTCGCCAAGGAGTTCCCTAACCAGGTCGCTCTTCTCCATTTCATTGATAGCCTCTTCGAGACTCCCAGGGAGCGAGGCAATACCTTCCTTTTCTCTTTCTTTCTTCGTCATCCGGAAAAGGTTTTTATTGCTGGGGGGAGGAGGAAGAATTTTATTTTCTATCCCATCCAGTCCTGCCATCAAAATCGCAGCTAAAGCCAGATAAGGATTGCAGGATGGATCAGGGCTTCTTAGCTCAAGCCTAGTGCTTTCTCCCCGGGCAGCAGGAATTCTTATCAGAGGACTTCTGTTTTTCGCAGACCAGGCAATATATACCGGAGCTTCATAATCCGGAACAAGCCGCTTATACGAATTTACAAGAGGATTGGTCAAGGCTGTTATGGCTCTAATATTCTTAATAATGCCGCCAATAAACCAGTAAGCCTCCTGGCTCAATTGTAGAGGATCATTTTCGTCATAAAAGGCATTTTTGCCGTCCCTGAATAATGAAACATTGGTATGCATACCTGAACCGTTAACCCCAAAAATGGGTTTGGGCATGAAGGTGGCATATAAACCACATTTTTGAGCAATAGCTTTTACAACCAGTTTAAAGGTCATAATATTATCTGCGGCAGTAAGGGCTTCTTGATATTTAAAGTCTATCTCATGCTGTCCGGGTGCAACCTCATGGTGAGAAGCTTCAATTTCAAAACCCATATCCTCCAGGGCCAGGCATATATTTGTCCTTGCATCCTCACCTAGATCCACCGGCTCCAGATCGAAATAACCGGCATTATCATGGGTCTTTGTTGTAGGCACCCCCTCACTGTCAAGATGGAACAAGAAAAATTCACATTCAGGGCCAACATTGAACTTCTCATAGCCCATATCAGCAGCCTTTTTTAAGGCCCTCTTCAACGCAAACCTGGGATCACCTATAAAGAGTGTGCCATCGGGATTTAGCACGTCACATATCAGTCTTGCTACTTTACCGGTTTGCGGCCTCCAAGGAAATATGGTGAAGGTGTTAGGATCGGGCGCCAGATACATATCTGACTCTTCAATTCTCACAAAACCTTCGATGGATGAGCCGTCAAACATGCATTTGTTGGACAATGCTTTTTCTAGCTGTTCCGTAGTAATAGCAACGTTTTTCAGAGTTCCCAATATGTCTGTAAACTGAAGCCGTATGAACTTTACATCCCATTCCTTTGCCAGTCTTAAAACATCTTCTTTATTGTACTTAGCCATAAAACATTCTCCTTTCCCAGAATTTAATTTAGGCAATATAAAAAGGCATACCCAGGGTGGAGATTCTTTATACTCCCCATTGAGTATGCCTATTTAAGCTGCATCATAGCTTTACGCCTTTGCACAGCAAAACTGTCTATTAAATTATGGAGTAATATTACCACTGCCCTTCCGGAGTATAGACTGCCGCCGCTCCTCTCTGGATTATATACGATACCCCGTTAAACTTTGTGGTCTGTCTCCTATTCCAAAGCTGGTTTAAAGGCACAGCCTTACCATCCCGGGTATATCCTACCACACTTTTGGGCACAACGGTATATGCACACCTGGTCCCGGTAAAACCAGCAGTCTTGGAAAAGCTTCTGAATTCAATGGCAACTTCCCTAGCCCCTTCTAATTCATAAATGCTGTGGGGCACCCCTTCTTCCCTGATAAAAGCCTCATAGGCCGCGTCGTACAGTATAACTGATTGGTTTTCCCGGGCATAGTCCACCCATTTCTGAAGCTCTGCTTTGGAGAGGGTTGTGCCGGTTGGATTATTGGGATAGCACAGGTAAATAATATCGACCCGCTTTTTAGGCAGTTCCGGAATAAAACCGTTTTCGGCATTACAGGATAGGTACACTATTCTCTCAAAGCCTCCTGAGGCACTCAAATCTCCTCCTCTTCCCGCCATTACGTTGGTGTCTACATACACTGGATAAACCGGATCGGTGACAGCTACCACATTTTCTAGGCCGAATATCTCCTGGATATTTCCTGTATCACATTTTGAGCCATCGCTTATAAAGATTTCATCTGCTTCCAGCTCTATTCCCCGCGATCTGTATTCATGCTCTAATATTTTATTTATCAAAAAACCGTAACCTTGTTCTGGCCCGTAACCTTTAAAGGTTTCAGGGCGAGCCATTTCATCTACGGCCTCATGCAGGCTCTCTATGACAGCCGGCGGAAGGGGTCTGGTCACATCCCCAATCCCCAGACTTATTACCGTGGCTTCTGAATGCTCGGCCTTAAACCTGGCTACTCTTCGACCTATCTCACTAAAAAGATAGCTTCCCGGTAATTTGAGGTAGTTTTCATTTATGGTAACCATAGAACCCCTCCCCTTCTAAATTGACAAAATGTTGACCAAAGATATATTTAGACCGGCCGGTGCCCAGCAGAAAACCTATATCCAGTTCCCCCTCAAACACCTTTACGGCAGGTCCGGTCATATACA
>CZCB01001578.1_pt1 | contig 13107 bp, 13 predicted proteins | sample 591991 | NCBI WGS metagenome assembly CZCB01 (sample SAMEA3556809, study PRJEB10932) | anaerobic digester metagenome | reverse complement strand
CGTTGGCAAGCTTATAATAGGCATAATCAGCGGCAGCGTTTCCGTGCAGTCCGACGCCGTCAATAATTTCGGCGATGTGGCAAGCTCGGTCGCCGTGGCCTTTTCCTTTGCCATAAGCGGCAAAAAAGCCGACAAAGACCACCCTTACGGTCACGGCAGATTTGAATATGTAGCGGGGTTTATTCTTGCCGCCGTCATTATCGTGGCCGCCGTTGAGTTTACCATAAGCTCGATTAAAAAAATCATCGCTCCTTCCCCCATAATGACATCGCCTTTGTTCTTCGGTTTAATTGCCGCGGGCGTCGCCGTCAAAATTTTAATGGGGATTTTTTATCACATAAACGCCAAAAAATTAAACTCTCCGGCCGTGCGCGCCGCAAGAGACGACAGCTTCCAAGATGTCTTGATTTCTTCCGCCACCCTTATTTCTTTGGGAACGGCAAACTTTACGCGCATTCCTTTGGACGGCATAATCGGCGCAATTATTTCTTTGTTTATCTTGTTTAACGGCATAAGGCTGATTAAAGCCACGATAGACAAAATCTTGGGAGGCAAACACAATAAGGCTTTAAGCTCCAAGATTATGTCAGAAATAATGGAACAGCCCGAAATACTCGGCGCTCATGACCTTTTGCTGCACGATTACGGCCCCGACAATTCAATAGGCAGCGTGCATGTGGAGCTGCCTTCCGACCTTTCCCTCAACGACGCCCACAGAATAATAAATCAAATAGAAAAAAATGTGGCCAATAACTGCGGAGCGGAGATAGTGGCGCATCTTGACCCCGTCGATATAAATGATTCCGAGACTAAACAAATCAGAAAGTTTATGCGCAAGAAATTGGAAGAAATAAGCCCCGCTTTAAGTTTTCATGATTTCAGAGTGGATAAGAAACTGAAAATAATTTCCGTTGACATAGTCGTTCCCTACGATTTGGAGATAAGCGAGAGCGTTATAACCGAGCGCGTCAAGGGAATTGACTTTGGAGAATACAAACTGGAATTTATAATAGATTATGTATAAAGGAGAACACACAATATGAGCGTAGGACACAAATTGCTTGATTTTTTCTGGAAAATAACCGATAAGGTGGACACCAAAAGAAGGGCTTCGCAAAAGCTGCCTCAAGGCGTTACGCAAATAACGGATATTAAATACATAAACGACGACAATCCAATGCACACCCTTGATGCTGTCTCTTATACACATCTCCGAGCCCACGAGACTAAGGCGAATCTNNGGAAACAAGGAATTGAATAAGAATTTTTGCATGCATCTTGCCAAAGAAGGATTTACCGTCATCAATATCAATTACCGCCTTCTTCAAGAAGCCCGATTCCCCGCTCCTTTGCAGGATGTATTCGCCGCTTTGAATTGGCTGGAAAAAAGGTGCGACGACTATTTTGCCGACCTGGACAATTTCTTTATCGCGGGAGATTCCGCGGGCGGCCACTTGGCTTCTTTGACCATGGCCTTGCAACACAACAAAGAATTGTGCGAAAAGTGGGATTTGCATACAAACATTAAAATTAAAGCGGGCGGCCTTATCTGCGGCGCTTTTGAACTGAGAAAATTCATTAAGCTGCGCAATCCCATAATAAACGCATACGGCGAATATTTTTTGGGAAAAGGGTTCAGGGACTCTGAATGGGTGTCCAAAATATCGTTTTCAGGAGTATACAACGGCGACATAGCGCCCGTTTATCTTGCAAGCAGCAAAAAAGACTTTTTGAGAAAACAAACCTTAAACATGGCGAAATTCCTGGAAGAACATAATCATGAATATAAGCTCAGATTCTGGGATTCAAAAACTAAGAACAAATTGACTCATGTCTATCAGGTAATTCAGCCCGAATATGAGGAATCCATAATTACCAACAAAGAAATGTGCGATTTTTTCAAAAGCAAATTAAGTTAATCAAGAGCGTTTATTGACGGTCGTCTTTGGGATTTATTACGCGCAAAATTGTTTTGGTTACGGGGATTAAAAGCAAAGCTATCGCCATTGAAGCTCCCATTTGTATGAAGCTTTGGGGAATGGAAAGCGCCGCCATATAAAAACCGTAAAGAATCCATGTGGCAAAAAAGTAACCCGCCACCATTATCAGCCCCGCCGCCGTCATCGCCAACAAATAAGCTATTACATGGTATTTTTTGGCCAACATTTTGCACAATATCGCCGATACCAGACCCACGATAAACCCTTCGGCGCCTTTAATGACCAGCGTAAAAGGCGCCCATGTGACGGTATAGCCAAGTATCATATCGGCAAACGCAGAACCCAAACCGCCGGCGATAAGCCCGGCAAAGGGCCCGAAGAATATGCCGGCGATAAATATTATGGCGTCGCCGAAATTTATAAATCCCTGAGTGCTGGGCGTAGGTATGGCTATGGCAAATGTGGTTACGGTAACAATAGCCGTCAATATTCCCGTATAAGCTATAAATCTTGTTCTGTTCATCCGCAAGCTCCTTTTACTTATCGAGCTTTTTCGATTATATTTTCTTTGGCGAAACAAAAATCCAAATGCTCTTTATCGGGTTTTTTGGTAAACGCGCTTACTACAAGAGTTATTATTATGGAAAAAATCATGTCGATAACTCCTATTAAAGGAGCTCTTTTTATACCTAAATTTATTATCTCGCCAACATTTTTGCCGCCGTCCACCATTCCGAACACCGCGACTAAAATTATCGTTACGCTTACCCCGCTGATTATTGAGGCAATGGCCCCCGCCGCCGTAATTTTTTTACTGTAAAGCCCCAGCACATAAGGTCCCATGAAACAGCCCGCCAATGTGCCCCAGCTGAAAGACATCAGCGTTACTATAACATCCACTCTGAATATTGCCAGTACGGCGCTCAGCGTTATGAACAACAAACATAATATCTGCAAAATCAGCTTTACTTTTTTCTCTTTGGCGTTGGGGTTTATGTATCCTTTATAAGCGTCGATTGCCACCGCCGACGAGCTCGATAACGCAAGCGCGGAAAGCGTGGACATGCTTGCCGACAACAACAGCACCATAATAAGCCCCAACATGACGCCGGGAAAACCAGCTCTAATAAGCATTTCCGGAACTACGGCGTCGTCGCCTCCTGCAGGAAGCCCTTGAGGGAAAAACAGTCTTGCGAATCCGCCGTTAAGATAAGCGCCTCCCCCTATGACCAACGCAAAAACCGTGCTTATTATTGTGGCCTTTTTTATCGCGTTGTTATCTCTTATGGCGTGAAATTTATGCACCGATTGGGGCAAGCTCCATATCCCGAAAGATGTAAGCAGAATTATCACAATAAGGTTAAATGCGTTGGAATTAAAGAAATTACCTTCCGCCGACGGGATAAAACCGTATCCCGCTTCGGTAAGCTTCCTTAGTCCTTCAGCGCCTTGCACAACATCGGAATTAAACATCAAAATTATCATAACGATAACGCCGCTCAGCATAATTATGCCTTGGAAAAAATCTCCCAATACGGTGGCGAAATAACCGCCCGCGAACAGATACATCGCGGTGAGCGCGGCCACAATAATTATGCACCAGTAAAACTCAAGCCCGAAAATCATTTCAAACAAATAGCCCAAACCTTGATATACCGAAGACGAATACGGGATAAGGAATATAAATATCACTATGGACGCCAACAACTTGATATGTTTGTTTTGATACCTCTTTTCAAAAAATTCGGGCATTGTTCTTGTCTTAAGCCTGTTGGTCATGCTGCGGGTTCTTTTGGCCAGCACTATCCACGCCAGCAATGAGCCTATCAGCGCGTTGGCTATTCCTATCCATACCGTCGAAAGCCCCAATTGCATGCCGAATCTGCCCGCGTAACCGATAAAAACAACGGCGGAAAAATACGCCGCTCCGTATGAAAAAGCCGTCATCCATCCGCCTATTCCTCTGTTCGCGAGGAAAAAGCCCGAAAGCGAACGGCTTTTTTTATGAGTAATTATGGCGATAGCCACCAGTCCCGCGATATATAATACCATGATTATTATCGGCATAGTCTTGGCTACCTGCGCTCCCAATAAAGATATTTGATTATTCATAATATACGGTTGCCTCAGCCTTTTTTATTATATAATAGTAAGTATATAATAAATTTCAAACATCAGCAACCATTATATAAAAATAATTAATCTTTAGGCAAAATTTCTCCGGTATCCGCGCTTTGAAAAATCAGCCAGTAGCCTTCGAACTTATCCATATCCTTAAGCGGCAGCCAGTCGCAGATACATTCAGTTTCTTTGGGCGGACTCTTTCCTTCAAAGCCGGGCACTCCGTAAGCGATATGGGTAACCTTGCCGTCATCGTCCACCAGCACGCCCGCCACATAATAATCGTCTTTATCGTAATTAATCCTTACCCATTTTGAAGAAGGAATGATATTTTCCAACATTTTTTCTCTGGGATACATTACAAATAATTCATCTAATTTGTCCTTTACCGAATAATAGAAGCTCTTGACGTCCTTGGGCGCGCTTTTTGCGCCGTCCTTCAATAAACCGTCCACAAAGCTTTTGGACGTTTCTGTTTTTTCTTTAACGCTCTCCTTGCTTTCAAGCTTTTCATAGGTTGTTTCTTTTTTATCCTCAAGCTTTGAGCCGCTTTCTTTTTTATCGCTTGCTCTTTCCACTTTAGGTTCTTCTTTGACCGTTTCGGCTTTGGGACTATCTTTTGCCCTGTCCGTTTGGGACGCGTCTATTGGTTTTTCCGTCATGGGAACTTCTTTGATTTGGGTCTTGGGAGTTCCTTTGGGCATCTCCGCTTTGGGAATTTCTTTTGTCTTTGCTTGCTCTATGCGGCTTTCCATTTTGGTTTTTTCTTTATGTATTTCCACAATCCCGCTTGGCGCTATTTCTTCTCTTCTTGATTCTCCGGCACTTGTTGGGGTTTGAACAGCTGAGCTATCTTTTTGAAGAACTTCTTTATCCCGCTCATCAATTTGCTGAAAAACGCCTTTATCTTTTTCATGGCTGACCTCCTTGCTTTTTTGATTGATATTTGATTGGTTTTCATTATCCATAAACCTCATGATATCCTGCAATTGTATTCTTCCTCTTGCTCCGCCTTCGGCGTAGATTCTCTGCCCTTCCATAACCAAACAGCTTATGTCGTCGTTGCCAGTAAAATCAATATCGGCGGGCAGCTCAAATTCACTTTTCGCCGCGTTTATTTTTTTAATTATGAGAGGGAAAGCTCCTATCTTTAAGCCCATAACAAGCTCTGTTCCGGCATAATCAATTATTGCCTTTATGCCCGAAGAGCTCCCCACCCTTACTACCGTTATATAGCCTTTGGCGCCGTTCTTTGTCAGAATAACAGTCTTCTTTACCAGTGTCATAGCCCTCCCAATCTCATAATATTAAATATATTGCCCATTCTTTTTGTTTATTCATATGCCTTCATATAACGCCCGTAAATGCGTATTCCCACAAATTTATTAACGGATATATTTAATGAAAAATAAAAATATTAATTAATCCTTTCCGCTATAACATTGACAAAGGCGTAACTTGTTATTACATTTCCGGCGTTCACTAAAGTAATTTTGGTATTGTTTGAGGTGGACACTATTATGCCTTCGGCGCTTAACGCGTATGTGTTGTCCTTAATTGAAGAATTTTTTGTTGCGATATTTGTGGAGCAACCGTTGACAAAAAAGCCCAATCCTACTTCTGAGGCGTCTTCCAAAGCCTTTGCCGCCGCCGAAAAGCCCAGTCTGTATATTCCGTTATTCAAATTGAAAACATAATTGTTCAACATGGTTATATTTTCGCTCGAAATAAACGCTTCGGTTAAAGGAAGGGCGGCATTTGGATTTACGGCGTCCGTCGTCTGTATGTAATAAGCTATGTCAGGAAGTCGCCTTATTTCCCTTTGCACAGCCGCCGCCCTCGACGGCCTGATGTTTCTTCTTCTAAAACGCGCGGACATAGACAGCCTCCTATTTATCGCTGATTATTAAAATTATATTGCCGCAAATAACAAAATATTCGCCGCATCATTTCGCTTAAGTCATATCACTATATGCGGCGGACGCTGTTAAAGCGCAATAAAAATGAGTAAAATCGCAAAAAGGGATATCTCAATATCCCTTTGCTAAACGGTATAAAAAGCCGAAAAAACTTGACGGTTTATGCGTAAGAATTTACCAGCTGTTTGATTTCCTGCTGCTTGGCGTCATTTATCTGATAATATCCTTTTTGTCTCATTTTCTCAAAAAGCTCAAATTGCTGACTTTCCACAGCTTTTAAGTTGTTGTGCAACAACCCTCTTAAATCGGTGCTGGAACCTTCGGGAATAAAAGAGCCGTACGCTTTCATAATTTCTTTTTCCTGATTGATGAGGTCGATCATGGAATCTTTTTCATTCAAATTTTTCATAAATATTTCCTCCTTTCCCTGAACTTACTGCTGCTCTTTCAAAAAATTAAAAAGAGAATCAAAATTCATTGTGTGTGTTTGCTGCATCTTTTTGCATAAACCTTTTATTTCCGGATCGTCGATTGTTTGAGCGTAAAGCTGACATTTCTTCGCCGCCCATTGCTCATATCCCAAAAGATCGCTCATAAGACTTACATCTTTTGTGGATAAATTTACTTTTGCCATAAAAATTCCTCCTATTAATAAAAAAATATTTTCTAAGTTTATTCTGTATCAGTTAAGCAAATATTATTACTTGATTTTCCAAATAAAAAATAAACGCGAAGTCGATTTCCAAACTTCGCGCTTTGTCTGTTTCAGCTGAAATGCTGGGGTTTATTCTACCGTTATTGTTTTTCTTTTGGACGATTCAACTTTCTTGGGAACCGTGATGCATAAGATTCCGTCGCTGTATTTTGCTTTGACGCCGTCTTCGTCCATATCGGGAAGGTATACTGTTCTGGACATTGAGCTCATTCTTCTTTCTCTGTGTATATAGTTCCCCTTCTCCTCTTTTTTGTCTTCTTGATAATTCGCCGAAACGGTAAGATTGTTTTCGTTAATGTCTATCGTGATATTGTCCTTCTTTATTCCCGGCAGCTCGGCGTCAATGATATATTCTTTTTCGTTTTCTCTAATGTCCATCTTCATGGCTCCCCTGTACGACAATGAAGGAAAATCGTTAAAAAAGTCGTCAAAGAAATCCCTGATTCCTCCGCTGTAATTGGACGGTCTGGTCAAACCTTTGTTTACCGGTATCAATCCAAACATAACAACACCTCCTTTTATTTTTTTCAGCCTTACTTGAATTAGCACTCTAAGGCTTCGACTGCTAATTACATTATATCAAAGAAAAACATTTTGTCAACGGTTTTATATAAATTTTTTTGCAAATTATCAAAAATTTTTTATAACAAAAAAATTATTGCCGTAAAAAGCTATATTTATTCTTTAGGGGCTAATAAATAAAAAATTTTACAATCTGAATAGTTTTTGGGCGTTTTTGAAGCATATATTTTCAATTATCTCGCCAATAATTTCTTTATTAAAAGCTATTTCGCCTTTTTGGATTTTTTCGCCGAAATAATCGCACAAAATCCTTCTGAAATAATCGTGTCTTGAATAGGACAAAAAGGAGCGCGAATCAGTAAGCATCCCCGCGAATGAACCAAGATGCCCGTTGAGAGAAATGGCGTCCAATTGACTTATTATGCCTTCTTTATTGTCGTTAAACCACCATGAGGGACCAAGCTGTATTTTTTTGCGGCCGCTTAAGCAGCCCGCCAATACGCTTAATAAATGGCTAAGATTGGGGTTGAGATTGAAGAGTATTATATGAGGAAGAGCGTTTTCGGAATTCAAATTGTTTAAGAGGTTATAAAGCCCGCTCAAATAGCTTTTTTCGCTTATGCCGTCGCAGCCGCAATCAACCCCCAATAAATCATAAAGCCTTTTGTTTTTGTTCCTTGTAACTCCCATGTGCAATTCCATAACCATATCCAATTCGCTGATTTTTTGGCTTAATCTATACAAAATATAGGTTGACAAAGCGATAATTTCGTTATCGGAAATACACTGATTGCTCGGAATTTTCTCAAAAATAGCTTGCGCTCGGCTGTCTTCGATAATATTTTGGTTTAAGCATTCAAAGCTGAAATCGGCGGCTTTGGCGCCGCAAGCACAAAAATATTCAAGTCTGCCGTAAAGAGCTTGCAAATAATCCTCAAGGCAAGCGATTTTTATTCCGCTTGCTTTTTGAAGGTCTTCGATAAACGCTTTATCGGGCCCAAGCGCTTTATCCCCTCTGAAAGCGGGCAATACTTTATTGGGAAACCGCTTTGCCAAAAGTTTATGGTATCGCAAATCATCAAGCGCGTCGTCGGTGGTGAAAATGGTTTTTACATTTGATATTTCCATGCATTTAAGCGGAGTAAGAAAGCCCTTTTTCAATATTTCTTGCGCCTTGTTCCAAATTTCATAAGCGTTTTTTTCGTTAATTACAAGATCTATGCCGAAATATTTCCGCAATTCAAGGTGAGACCAAATATATAAAGGATTATTGACCGCTCCCGAAAGCGCCTTGCAATAACTTGCGAATTTTTCAAACTCGTCGGCTTTTCCCGTAATAAAATACTCGTCAATGCCCGCTTGCCGCATAAGGCGCCATTTATAATGGTCATATTTCAGCCATAATTGATAAAGCGACTCAAAAGGCTTATTCTCATAGATTTCACGGGCGCTTAAATGGCAATGATAATCAATTATGGGCTTGTTTTCGGCAAATTCTTTATAGAGCATATAAGAAATATTGTTATTCAAAAAATAATCTTCTCGCAAAAAGCCTTTCATTATGCTTCCTCCCATCGGCCCATATTACACTCCCGAATACGCCTGAAATCCTCCGTCAACGGGCAATACAATTCCCGTAATAAAAGCTGATTCCTTATCGTTGCAAAGAAACTTCACCGCTCCCAAAAGGTCTTCCACTTTGCCCAATCTTCTCATGGGCGTATTGTTTAATATTTTTTCCGTCCTTTTCGTGGGCGTGCCGTCCTTATTAAACAATAAATCATGGTTTTGCGCGGTGTCAAAAAAACCGGGAGCTATGGCGTTCACTCTGATATTGGCGGGCGCGAAATGCACCGCAAGCCACATGGTGAAATTGGATATCGCCGCCTTTGCCGCGCTGTAAGCGGATACCCTTGTCATGGGAGAAAAAGCGCTCATGGATGAAATATTTATAATCGAACCGCCTTTGTCAAGCATATCTTTGACAAAAACCTGCGTGGCAATAAACGCGCCCAAAAAATTAAGCCTGAAAACATTGTCGATATCAAAATCTTTTAAGTCAAAAAAGGTAACGACATTATCATTTTTCATATCTTCAAAGCTAAAGGTATCGTTGGTGGTATTGCCTTTGGGACTGTTTCCGCCCGCGCCGTTTATCAAAATATCGCAAAACCCCAAATCTTTACGGATTTGCTGACGGAGCGCTTCCATGTTTTCTTTATCCAAAACATCGGCTTGATATGCTTTTGCTTGGCCACCTTGACCGTTTATGGCGTCGGCAACCTTCTGAGCCGCTTCCAATCTTAAATCAAGCACGGCGACTTTTGCTCCCAGTCTTGCCAATTCCTTGGCAAAAGCCGAGCATAATATTCCTCCCCCTCCCGTAATTACCGCTACTTTGTCCTTAAACATTTTTTGCCTCCTTTTCGATTGCTTCAATCAATCCCGCTATATACATGGCTCCCAGCGCTCTGTCATAAAGTCCGTATCCCGCGCGGTTGCCGCTTTCTCCCCAAATCTGTCTGCCGTGGTCGGGACGGATATAACCGTCAAATCCGGTATCGTATAACTTCTTGACCAGCCTATACATATCCAAACTGCCGCAAACGGACGGATGCGCCGTTTCCCTGAAATCTTTTTCTCCTTCTATTTTTACATTTCTTAAATGAGCGAAATGTATTCTGCCCTTCGCCATTTCAATCATCTTTTCAAGATCATTGTTCTTGTAGCATCCCAATGAGCCCGCGCAAAAAGTTACGCCGTTATAAGCGCTCTTATTGAGGTCCAAAAACTTTTGAAAATTACGCTCCTGCCCGATTATCCTCGGCAAGCCGTAAATGCTCCACGGCGGATCGTCGGGATGAATGGCCATTTTAATATCATATTTTTCGGCGGCGGGAATAACGGCGTCAAGAAAATACTTAAGGTTTGCAAAATACCTTTCATCGGTGAATTCATTATAGATATCAAGCAATTTCTTCATGCGTTCTTTGCCTATGCTCTTGTCCCATGCCGGCAAATTTAAATCTTCGCTGAGCGTAAGCGGATTGAATTTTATTACTTTATCATGCTCGTAAGCCAGAGACTCTGAACCGTCTTCATTCTTAAAGCGCAGGTTGCTTCTCATCCAGTCAAAAACGGGCATAAAATTATAACATATCACCTTAATGCCCGCACGGCTCAGCCTTTTCATGGTCTCTATGTAATTTTCTATATATTTATCCCTGCTTTTTTCGCCCAGCTTAATGTCTTCGTGCACCGCCACGCTTTCCACCACTTCGAATTCCAGTCCGTGAGCGTTGGCTTTGTTTTTGATGGCTTCAATCTGTTCTTGGGGCCAAACCTCTCCCGGCAAAATATCGTCTATGGCGGACACAATGCCGCTTATTACGGGTATTTGCCGGATTTTATCCAAACTTACCGCGTCTTTGTCGCCGTACCAGCGAAATGTCAATTTCATTTGCTTTCCTCTCATTTTTATAAATACCTTTATGGTATCATAATTTAAGGTATTTGGTATATTCTATCGGCGTTATGCCGTATTCTTTTGTGAATATGCGGAAAAAACCGGAATAATCCTAATTGTTGCCGCGCCTGATATTCCTTTTTAAGCTCAATCATCTAAGATATCTCCTTTTTCAATTTTTTCCAAGGCGTTCCCAAATTGGAGATAATTTATAATAATTATAGCATGTATTAATAACAATTAACATGACATTTTTTTTGCTAAAATACTGCCAATCTTGCTGTGTTGAGAAAATAACAAAAAGCCCGCGTTGCCAAAGCGGGCTTAGCGTTTTTTATTTGCAATACACTGTTAATCTTTTTGGGCAAACAAAATATCCGTTTTTTTCTTCCAATATTTGCGGTAAGAAGGCTTGCCCTTTTGAAAATTAAATTCGGCGCCGTTCATCTTTTTCAAATATTCGTCAATTAATTTATCGGCTTTTGCCCAACACTCTTTAATAATTTTGTTTCTTTCGGCTTTTGTTTTCTTGCTCTCAAATTTGTCCACATACTCTTTTTCCAATTGGCTTATCTCTTTTAAGAAAACGGCCTTGTCTATTTGTCCGGCGTAAATATATCTGTTCAGCCTTTCGTATTTCATCCAATACTCCTTTGCTTTTTCCTCGTTTTCGGTTTCTATGGGCATTTCTTTGTCCAAGATAAGCGGTTTGAAAATGCTTTGGCAAGGGGTGGATGTGGCGGTTACGTAATAATACGCGTCGTCGGGAGAAAGCGAAGCCACATAGCTGCCCGTGGTATGGTCGCCTATGAGCCCGCCCGCGTGCATACAAATTGAAGCCACCGAATTGGTGTCCTCTTTATAATTCGGCGCATGGCTTCTTAAAATTTCCATCATTGTTTGAACGGTTATCTGCCCTTTATTCTTTTCCAAGACCTCTTGAGCAAGACATCTTCTCTTTTTGGCTTTTGCAAAATGCGTATAAATCTTATCGGAATAGCATCTTGCAAACCCGAATTCCTCCATTGTATTGCAACGGCGCTTTTTAATAACGTTGTCTATGGCGTTGGGATGTATGATATCGTAATCCTCTTCAATTGAAAGACAGTTGGAGATGGCGTAAAAATCTTTGACTTTCTTTGCGGCGTAATACTTGCCCGCCGTTTCCAGCACATACGCTTCTTCCCTGTCAGCGATAAGGAAAGAATTATGATAGTGGAAGTTGTGGTCATAGCCGCAATTGCCGCCCTGTCCGTATTCCTGCAATAATTCAATGATTAAATCCAAAGCCTCTTTAGCCTTCTTTGTCCGTTCCAAGGCCAATCTCAGCATGTCCATGCCAATAAGGCTGTCTTTTCCTTTCTTTTCCTTGGTGAACACCGCTTCGTTGCCGATATTGAGCCCGTACTCGTTAAAGCCCATTTCGGCGCCCCATATCCAGCTGGGCTTCATAAGCACAACTTCATATGTATGTTGAACTTGGGGTATGGTTATATAAGTCAATTTGACATTAGGATTTTTATCCAAATCATAATCCTTTGCCGGATATCTGACCACCACATGGGGTTCGTTGGGGCTTCTGTCAGAATTTTTCGCAAACAGCATTCTGCCGTCCTTAGTTGCCGACGGCAAAGCAACAATGGTATCGCACATAATGAATTCCGCCTTTTTCAGTATTATTTATTAAATTAATTTGATTTTAGCACAAAACAGATATAATTTCAATAGCCGGATATACTGTTTAAGGTCTGATAATCTGACGCTTTACGATTTTTTCTTCCAAAAGCAAATCTTTGTTTTTCTTGAGAATTTTGTTGTATCTCTCGGCTACGATAAACATATGAACTACTATGGCCACAAAGGGCAACGGCACAAAATATCCCACATTCACCATGGAATAGGCCGCGAAACCGCCTATGGAAAGCAATGTGTAAAGATTGAATACGCTTTTTACGTTGACAAGCGTTAAGAATCTTACTATTTCTTGATATCCGTAAGCGATTACGCCCACAATACCCAAACTGCCGAGAATCTGGAAGAGAGTGGAATGATACCAATACATACACCACGGCTGCGGATGATAATACAAGCCTCCGTCATAAGCGATCCCTTTGCCGAATATGGGATATTCCAAAAAATTATGCCAAGCAAGCTTATAAAGTTTTACCCTTGCCTCATTCCCTTTCACTTCCATGATTTCCAAAATATTTTCTAAAAAGGGCGAAACCCAAAACCAAAACACCAACAGCATCGTTATGGCGATTACGACAAGCACAATAAGATACTTCAATCTGTGTTTTTTGGCTACGATAAATGTCGTTAAAAGCACAAACGGAAACACTATGGTGCTGAACAGTATTCCGCCTCTTGACAAACTCAAAACCTGTCTCTTATACACATCTGACGCTGCCGACGAAGAGGATA
>CZCB01002670.1_pt1 | contig 13112 bp, 10 predicted proteins | sample 591991 | NCBI WGS metagenome assembly CZCB01 (sample SAMEA3556809, study PRJEB10932) | anaerobic digester metagenome | reverse complement strand
TTGTCATGGCTACCTACCCTTTAGTTTTTGAGTATTTTACCATACTGTATGCATTTATTCAAGAAATATAAAGAAAGGGATACTGCTTTGAGTATCCCTGCAAATCTGACGATTTGATTTTTAAGTGCTTCAGGCAACAGCTCTTCCTGTTTTTTCGCGGTAGATCATCATTGAGAACACTGCCATGACAAAATGCTGGATCGTTGGTATTGCACTGAGGATTATCACGCCAAGAAGAGGTATCCGGCCGAAAAATCCGAGTATTGATGATGCGATACCTGCAACTATGCCGACCAGCACCGAGATGCCGAGCACTGTCCAGAAACATGATCTGACGATTTCGATGGATTTCTTGAAAGCAGCGAATACATCGAGACCGTCGACGACCATTGAAGGGAACCAGAGGCTGGTGAGTGCTCCGAATGCCACGACAAAGAGGGCAAGAGCGATGAGCACTATAAACATCAGCGCAATGCCAAAACCTTTCAGAAGAGACACCAACAGAACCATAAGCAACATGATCAATACTCCGGCGATGCCGATAACCAGGTTGACTACCAGTGTTCCGACAAAGTACATGATAAACTTTACGAAATTGTCGCTTATTGCCGCCCCTATGTCATTCAGTGTTGCACTTCCTGTTTCCAGTCTTTTGTTTATAAGTCCATATGTAGCGGGTTCATAGATGAACCGTGCAATAAATGCGACGATGCCGCTTCCCACTGTGAGTGCCAGTATAGTCGGTATCGTTTTGAACAATGATTCGGCACTTGTAAAGTTGTTGACGTCTGCCAGCGACAGGATACTAGCCAGACCAGCCGCTTCTCCTGCACCCCTTATGAGGGCTGAAATGGCCAGCAACACGAACAGCGGGATGATGAGAATCCAGTTTTTGATAGTGAAATCAACTGCATTGGATAGATATTTCATACAACACCTCCATCATGTTTATATATACCTATTCTATATACCTTGAAAAATTCCTTCCTGTATACGAAATAAACAAGAAATGATTCGCAGATTTCTATTATTTTATTGTAGAACCGTCTACATTTATGACATTTTGAGTAAAATCGCTGCCTGATGTCCTGTAATATGGATTTTCATATCCCAGCACATACTGGTTGGTGGCAGCGTTTTCGAGAGCAAGCATTTCCGAAACGCCCGGGGTATCCGAGGTTTTGAAATCTGCAGTCTTTGTGATGACAGGCAGTCCGGTTTTTCCCCTGATGGAAGACAGGAGCTGTCTGCCTGTTTGGGTGAAGCCGAGTATCCTGATGTATGAAGGGCCTTTGAGACTGTTGAAATAAGCGAATTTCCTGCTGTCCAGCCCGATCAGCAGACTGAACAGTATCCTTTGTATCCTGGTGCCGGTATAACGTCTGGTGGCGATATTGCTGACAAGTTCTTCATATGTGCCGGATTTTTCTGCTGCCAGCTTGAGCCTGTTTTCAAGCCCTGCCTCCATGTAGGGGAGACTTCTCAGTTCATCCACAGGTGTTCTTCTTATCAACGAGATTAATGAAGCTCCGAAGTCAGACGGGAAAACCGGGCCTCTTCCAAGTTCGATCTCGCGTTCCAGTACCGACAGAGCTTTTGTGGGCATGGATGCTTCGATGAGTTTTTTTGCACATCTCCATTGATTAACACTTAAAATGTTTCTTATGGAAGTGGCGCTGCTGAATTTGCCGCTTAATTCTGTCGAATTATAGTCGCTGCCGATCCTGCTGATGGTGACAGGTTTTATTTTGCTGTCCAGGCGCAGCAGAGCCTTGAGGTATTCTATGCCCAGTATGTTGTTGGAACTCTTCAGCAAGCGGGTAAGATCAGCTTTCCCGTGTCTGCCCCTCAAATAGCCGGACAGAGCTTTTTGTCTTGCGGAAGGGAACGAGTGGCCGTCGGACAGGTGGTTTTTAAGAAGATCCTTGTATTCTTCCGGCTCATCAGCCAGGATGGAGGCGATTGCCTGCAGATCTTCGATATCGCCGGACTCACTGCCGAAACACATGGCATCCACGACGCCCAAACTGTCGAGCAGCCTGACTGCGCCGTATGCGAAGTATTCAGCGCTGCCCATGGCGTATGCGACAGGCAGCTCGATCACCAGGTCTGCTCCGGACAGCAGTGCCATTTCAGCCCGTGCCCATTTGCTGACAACGGCTGGTTCGCCCCGCTGTGTATAGTTGCCGCTCATCACAACGACGACACAATCTGCTTCTGTCAGACTGCGGGAAGACTGCAGATGATAAAGGTGCCCGTAATGGAACGGATTGTATTCAGCTACGATACCGACAACTTTCATTGGATCCTCCCGGCATCTGTGCGAATGCTCATACTAAGGCAGGTCGATAAGACCTTCTCTGTATTTCTCCAGATAATTCATACAGAAGTCGTCATTGCCCAGCAGTGCTTCTGCCGCATATATGTAAGCCATCAGCCTTTTGTCCAGCGGATCCAGGATGGCTGAGTCCAGACCGCAGGTCATAGCAGCGATCAGAAAAGCCTGATTCAGGATTTTCCTTGCGGGCAGGCCGAAGGATATATTGCTCAATCCGCATGTTATATGCACTCCAGGGAATTTCGTACGGACACTGCGGATCGTCTCAAGTGCCACTGTGCCGTAATGTGAACCGGTGCTTACCGGTCTGATCATTGGATCGATGAAGATGTCTGAAATGTCGATGCCTTTTGCAGTAAGGCCGGTGATAAGCTTGTCTGCTATAGCCACTCTTTCCTCAGTCGTTTCCGGCATCCCGCTGTCATCCATGCAGAGGGCGATCACTCTTGTGCCATATTCAAGCACAAGCGGCAGTATGGAATCATATCTTTCCTTTTCAAGTGTGATGGAGTTGATGATTGGTTTCGATGCGGTTATTTTCAACGCTCTTTCTATTGCTTCAGGATTGGGAGAATCAATGGAGAGCGGCGCGTCTACGGCTTCCTGTGCTGTTTTGACCAGCCATTCCAGCTTCTCAGGTTCACCTTCCACAAACATGCCTGCATTCAGATCGATATACGATGCCCCTGCATCAAGCTGCTTTCTGGCCATATCATGCACGAACACGGCATCGAGGGATTCGATGGCTGCTTTCGCTGCTTTATTGGTGCTGTTGAGTTTTTCACCGATTATGATCATGCTGCTGTCCATCCTTTCATGAATGTGTATTCTCAAGGCATTCCGGAATTTGCACCTGGAACACGTAGCAGGTGTTCCGAGGGCATCCTGAAAATCTCACCTGCGACGCGCTTCTGAAAATCCTTCGGCAAGTTCCGGATAAGTGTGTCGGAATACGCCTGAAAATATTCTCAAGCCAGTCCAACGCATATCTTACCATATTATACCCCAGCAGTTGGCTGCAAACAAGAAATAATAACCGCCCGCCGGGCAATTGACACAGTATGAGCAGAAATACAGCTAAAGTCCTCACAGCCATATGTGTGCCCAAATTCAGCCAGAAATCTGATAACCATTTTATGATTTTGGCAGTTCAGGATATGGCAGATAGAAAACGTTGTCCGCTTATTGTATAATCTAATCGAATACGGAAGGGGATGTTTCCTGATTTTATGATTTAACCGTATTCTGACGGGGAAGGATCGATCCGGGATTTATCGGATGGAAGGGGAGAAGATGGGAAGAATCGCTGTTGTAGTCATAAATGGTACGACCCGTGAGTTTGATAAAGAATATCATTATCTTGTCCCCAGGGAGTTCTGTGACAGCCTGGAGCCAGGGATGAGAGTCATCGTGCCTTTCGGGAGAGCAAATAAATCTAAGGAAGGTTATGTAATAGGTTTTGCTGAGCGCTCGGAATTTGATGGGCTCAAGGAGATAAAGAAGGTCGTGGACAGGAAACCGGTGCTGCTGCCTTCGCAAATAGACCTTGCTGTCTGGATGAAGCGCAGGTATTTCTGTACATACAGCCAGGCTATCAGATGCATGCTGCCGCCGGGTATCGATGTCAGAAGCCTTCGGGTGGTCAGGCTTGATGACAACGGCAGTCATACGGATGACGGCCTGCCTGATGGAGAGTATGAAAAGCTTACACCAAATAAAAGGTTGCTGATCGATCTGCTCAGGTCGAAGGACGGAAGTGTTGAGTATGACGAGCTGAGAAGGATGTACGGAAAGAAAAGCAATTTCAGCAGAAATGTAAGAGAGCTTGCTGAGCAGGGTCTTATCAGTATAACAGAGCAATATTCAATGGCTATCAGGGCAAAGACTGTCAGGGCTGCATGCCTGGCCATGGCTCCAGAGGAAGTGTCTTCGGATATAGAGACAGGTGTTATAAAAAGGATACAGCAGATACGAGTCCTTGAGATGTTGCTGGAAAATGAATATATAGCAGCGGCGGACCTTGCCAGGTTTGCCGGCGTATCTCCTCCGGTGCTGGATACACTTAGCAAGTATGGGTACATAAGATATATAGATGTCGAAGTGGAAAGAGATCCACTGAAGCACAGGGAGATCGAACCGACAAAGCCCATGGAGCCGACCCGTGAGCAGAAGTCGGCGCTGGAAAGCATCAGAAATCTCATCGATACCGGGAAATTCAATGAGGTGCTGCTGCATGGAGTTACGGGGAGCGGAAAGACCGAGGTTTATCTGCAACTCATCGGCTATGTGCTGGAAAAAGGCAGACAGGCCATAGTGCTTGTGCCGGAGATATCGCTGACACCGCAGATGGTGGACCGCTTCAGAGGCCGATTCGGGGACATGGTGGCTGTCATGCACAGCAGACTGTCTCCTGGAGAACGTTTTGACCAGTGGAGGCTAATCCGGGATGGGAGAGTAAAAGTGGTGGTCGGTGCCAGATCTGCCGTGTTTGCACCGTTTGAAAATCCCGGCCTCATCATCATCGATGAAGAACATGAAACTACATATAAATCGGAGATCACACCCAAATACACTGCAGCACAGATAGCGGCAAAAAGGTGCATGTACAGCGGTGCGGTGTTGCTATACGGCTCGGCAACTCCTTCAGTCAGCACGTATCAGCGGGCTCTTGACGGAAAAATCAGTCTGGTGGTTATGAAGGAGAGGGCCAATGAGCTGTTGCTGCCAGACGTTTGCATGGTCGACATGAGAAAGGAACTGGAACTGGGCAACAGGAGCATATTCAGCTCACTTCTTTCTGCCGAGATCGAAAAAAACATTGCCAGCGGTCAGCAGACCATGCTTTTCCTCAATAAAAGAGGCTATGCTTCATTCGTTTTATGCAGGAACTGCGGGATCAGACTGAAGTGCAGGCACTGCAGCATCACAATGACTTATCATTCTACAGATGATCGGCTGATCTGTCACTATTGCGGATTCACAGTAAGGATGCCGGCGACCTGTCCGAAGTGCGGGAGCAGCCACATCCGGCAATTCGGAACAGGGACGCAGAAGGTGGAGGAAGAACTGCGCAAACACTTCCCGGGTGCTTCTGTTATCAGGATGGATATGGATACTACCACCGGGAAGCGTTCGCATGAAGAGATACTGGATACGTTCCGAAATGATAATATCAACATACTCATAGGAACGCAGATGATAGCGAAGGGGCATGATTTCCCGAATGTTACGCTGGTAGGAGTACTGGCGGCGGACAGTTTGCTGGGCATGGATGATTTCAGGGCATCGGAAAGGACATTCCAGCTGCTGACTCAGGTGGCTGGAAGAGCGGGGAGAGGCATTGTGCCGGGGCGAGTGATCATTCAGACATACAACACTGAAGACTACAGCATAACTGCTGCCAGCCGCCATGATTACGGGACTTTCTTCAGACAGGAGCAGCAGATCAGGAGAAGGCTCCATTATCCGCCTTTTACACATATAGGTATGGTCGTTGTCAGTTCTGTTAAAGATAAGCTTGCCTTTTCAAAGGCCAAAGACACGTACGATTTCCTGGCTGCCAGAATTGACGCCGGTGCCGGGGATGTGCTGCTGCCAGGACCTGTGAGGGCGCCGATGGCCAGACTGAGAAACCGCTACAGATGGCGGGTGCTTGTTAAGTGTGGTTCACAAAGCCGGCTGTGCGCTGTACTTTCACGGCTGACAGATCATTTTATGAGAAACAGGGGCAGCAGCGACGTGGACATCAGTGTCGATATCGATCCTGTCAGCATGATGTGAGTGAGTACTGTGCGGCACCTGTCACGGCTGTGCGCTCTGCAGTGCGGGCTTTATTGCAGCACGGAAACCTGTTTGATATAATAGACAGGATGGTAAACTTTAAGTAATAATAATTTGAAAATACTCCGGCATGATGCTGAGCACACAGCAAAAAGCAGCCAATGGGCTCGTTTGGTCCGGACCTGCGTTATGCCGAGATTTAGGAGTGTATGTATGGCTATAAGAAATATTAGAAAAGAAGGGGACGAGATCCTGAGGAAAAAATCTCGTGAAGTCACTGAAGTCAACGACAATATACTTATATTACTCGATGATATGGCAGAAACTATGTACAAGGTAAACGGGGCAGGCCTTGCAGCTCCCCAGGTGGGTGTGCTCAGAAGGGTTGTGGTCATCGATACAGGAGACGGACTGGTGGAATTGATCAACCCTGTCATAAGGAAACAGACCGGCAAGCAGACTGCTGTCGAAGGCTGTCTCAGCATACCAGGTGTCTGGGGAGAGGTCGAGCGTCCTGCCAATGTGATCGTGGAAGCACTGGACCGAAATGGTGAAAAAATAAAGATAGAAGGGGAAGGTTTCATGGCCCAGGCATTATGCCATGAAATAGACCATCTTGACGGGATTCTTTTCACCGATAAGGCGATCCGCTTCCTTGATGAAGAAGAACTGGAAAAGACGGAGCAGGAATCATGAGGATAGTATTCATGGGTACGCCCGATTTTGCTGTGCCTTGCCTGGAAGCACTGGCCGGGAGCGGATATGACATCGCGGCTGTAGTTACACAGCCTGATAAACCTGTGGGAAGAAAACAAAGCGTGCTGAAAGCGCCTGCTGTGAAGGAAGCGGCCATCAGGCTCGGCATTGCTAATATCCTCCAGCCTGAGAAAATCAGGACCTCCGAATTTGTTGATGCTATCAGCGCAATTGCGCCTGATGTCATAGTGACGGCCGCTTATGGCAAGATACTGCCGAAATCCGTTCTGGATATACCGAAGCACGGGTGCATAAATGTACATGCATCACTGCTGCCAAAGTACAGAGGCGCTGCACCGATACAATGGGCTTTGATCAATGGCGACAGCAAGACAGGGGTAACGACGATACTGATGGACGAAGGCATGGATACCGGAGACATACTCCTTATGAAGGAGATCGGGATCCCGTCGGATATGAACGCGCAGGAGCTGTTTGACTGTCTCAGGATCCTCGGAGCCGAAGTACTGCTGGAGACACTCGAAGCGCTCAGGGACGGAACACTGACAAGGAAGCCGCAGGATCATTCCAAAGCTGTTTATGTTCCGATGATGACAAGAGAGACGGGGCTTATAGACTGGAAGAAAAGCGCGGTGGAAATACACAACCTGGTGCGGGGTACAAATCCGTGGCCCGGCGCTTATACGTTTTACAGGGGCAAAAGGCTCAAGATATGGAAGACAACGGTTTGCCAGGAGAATGACGGATTTTTGCCGAATTCCGGAGTTGATACTGTTAAACCAGGCATGTTGCTGAAATGTCTGAAGGATGGCCTTATCGTTGCAACAGGCAGTGGTCTTCTGAGCATTACAGAGCTGCAGTTCGACAACTGCAGAAGAATGTGCGTCATTGAGTGCGGACATAACATGGATGTAGGTGAAGTGTTTGGATAAACGTCTCAGAGGGTTTCTGATTTACGCATTTATACTATTGCTGGTAATTGGCATAATTGTCGTACTTTTTATGTACGTACATGATTTCTTTTCAATAGACCTTTACAACAGGATCATATCTGTTTTTATCGCTGTTTTCATAACTGTCATGGTATTGCTGACCGCTGCTACGGCGGTCATCTTTATTGCGTTTCGTACCAGGAAAGTCCATCCGGTCATGATATTCCCGGTAAGGCTTGGAATGAAGCTGGTTATACCCTTTGCCCTGTTTGTTGCCGGCGCTCTCAAAAAGGATAAGGACATGATACGGAGCCTGTTCATAGATATAAACAACCTGTTCGTCGAGGCAGGGGATATAAGAAAAGAACCTGATAAGATTATGCTTTTACTGCCGCATTGCCTGCAGAACAGCGAGTGCAGCCGCAAAATAACAGGAGATGCTGCAAACTGCATTAATTGCGGCCGTTGTACCATTGGTGCTGTCAGGGAGATGGCAAAGGAAAAAGGCGTAAAGCTGCGGGTCGTGACAGGCGGAACTGCGGCGCGAAAGGCCATAGCCGACGAAAAGCCTGAAATCGTGCTTTCTGTAGCGTGCGAGCGGGATCTGGCCATTGGCATTTCCGATGTCAGCAACATACCTGTCATAGGAGTGCTGAACAAAAGGCCCAATGGGCCCTGTGTGAACACGACGGTGGATATCGGAGTCCTCAGGGACAAGCTGGACAGTATGATAAGATCGCCTGAGGAGGAAGCGGAATACGGCGGTTGCAGTGAAGCTGCCGGGCGGTGAATGGATATGAAACTGGATCTTGCGCGGGAAGCTGCGTTGAAAATTTTATATGAAATAAATGAGAAGGGTGCTTATTCGAATATCGCATTGAATAAGTATTTTTCCGGTCATGAACTTACCGAAAGAGACAGAGCCTTTGTAACCGAGCTGGTCTACGGTGCGGTGAAGTGGAAACTCACACTGGACAGGATGATTTCAGCATGCTCAAGCATAAGACTGGAGAAACTGTCACCATGGATAAGGAATATATTGCGCCTTGGCGCTTACCAATTGCAGTATCTGACCAGAGTACCGCCATCGGCGGCGGTCAACGAGAGTGTCAAACTTGCCCGCAGGTATGGACATAAGGCCTCTTCGGGATTCGTCAATGCAGTACTGAGAAATATTGCAGGAGGCGGCGGAAAGGATGTGATACCTGACAAGGCAGTCGACCCTGTAGGGTACCTTTCGGTCAGGTATTCGTATCCGAAGTGGATAGCCGGAAAATTTGCAGAACTTTTCGGGGAGAAATTCACGGAAAGTCTGCTGGAGGCTGGCAACCAGGTGCCCGACCTTACTGTGAGGGCCAATATGCTGAAGATCACCGCGGATGAACTGATCAGGGAGTTGAAGACAGAAGGAGTCGATGCGCTGCCGGGCAAATATGTCAGGGAATCGGTCGTTATAAAAGGCCCTGTATCGGTATCCGGACTGGAGGCTTTCAGGAAAGGACTGTTCCAGGTGCAGGATGAGGGTTCCATGTTGCCGGCTCTTGTACTGGCGCCACAGCCGGGCGAAAAGGTGCTGGATGCCTGCAGTGCTCCCGGTGGTAAAGCCACACACATGGCCCAACTGATGAACAACAACGGGCTGATAACAGCAATGGATATACACGAGCACAAGCTGAAACTGATAAAAGATGCGTCAGACCGGCTCGGGACGGGTATAATCCATACAGAACTGCATGATGCGTCACTACCGGTCCCGCAGCATGAGGGCATGTATGACAGGGTGCTTCTGGATGCTCCATGTTCAGGCCTTGGTATTATAAGGAGAAAGCCTGATATCAAATGGGCAAGGGAAAACAGGGACATCGAAAGCATAACGGCTTTGCAGCGCCGGCTGATAAACAGTGTCTCAAAGGCTTTGAAGCCAGGTGGAGTGCTGGTGTACAGCACCTGTACGCTGCTGCCTGAAGAAAACAGATGCATCATAAGGGAGTTCCTGGACAATAATGATGAGTTTTATGAGGATGATATAGCAGCTTTTTTACCTGCCGGGCTTTCAAAATACGCCAGCGGCGGTATGCTGCAGACCTATCCCAACAGGGACGGGATCGACGGATTTTTTATTGCGAGACTGGTTAGGAAGGGGAAATAGTCGGATTGGCAAATGACTCGGTGAAGAGATATCTTCCGGATATGGATATCGGTGAACTCGAAGAGTTCCTGACAGGCATCGGGCAGAAGAAGTACAGGGCGAAGCAGATATTCAGCTGGATAGCAAAGGGAGCCGTGGATTTCGATGAGATGACTGACCTTTCACTGCAGTTGAGAGAAGAGTTGAAACTTTTGGCCTGTATTTCCTGTCTAAATATAAGAAAAAAGCTGGAGTCCGCAATCGACGGCACAGTCAAATATCTGTTCGAGCTGGATGACGGCAATGTCATAGAAAGTGTGCTGATGGAATATAACCATGGCTATACAGCCTGCGTTTCTTCGCAGGTAGGCTGTAAAATGGGCTGCAGCTTTTGTGCATCGACGATATCCGGTTTCAGGAGAAACCTGACTGCCGGTGAGATACTGGAGCAGATACTGGCAATGCAGCGTGACCACGGCATTAAGGTGATGAGCAACGTGGTCGTCATGGGAATCGGCGAGCCTTTTGATAATTATGATAATGTTATCAAATTCCTGAGGCTTGCAAATTCTCATCATGGTCTGAACGTAGGGTACAGGCACATGACGGTTTCGACATGCGGGCTGGTACCAGGTATACTCCGGTTTGCAGATGAAGGATTCCAGGCAAATCTGGCTATTTCGCTGCATGCTCCCAATGACCGGATAAGGGCGAAGCTTATGCCTGTTGGAAGGAAGTATCGTATTGACAAAATCATTGGAGCTAGTAAGATATATACAGAGAAAACCAACCGGCGGATAATGTTCGAATATGCATTGATAGAAGGCGTCAATGATTCGTTGGAAAACGCTGCTGAGCTTGCCTTTCTGCTAAAAGGGCTGTTGTGCCTTGTAAACCTGATACCGATCAATCCAGTGAAGGGGACCAGTTACCGCCAGAGCAGACGCACTCGCACAGAGGAATTCGCTGCACTGCTGAGGGAAAAAGGTATCGAGACGACTGTCCGCCGTGAGCTGGGGTCAGACATAAATGCAGCATGCGGACAGTTGAGACATCGTGAGATCAGCTCCGGGAAACCGGCAGATCCGGTATGGGGTACAGAAACAGGTCAGCGCAGGGGAAAGTGCGGTCAGTGAAGGGAAATATATCAGGATAGCAAAGGACTGGACAACAATATTTAAGGCAGGTGCTGATAGCTTGAAGTATGCAGCAGGTACCGACAAAGGATTATTAAGGGACATAAATGAAGACAGCTATATGATCATCCCTGGGTGTTCAGATACATTCTGCGCCTTTGTTATAGCTGACGGCCTTGGAGGACACAACTGCGGAGAAATAGCAAGCAGGATGGCTGTTGAGTACATAAGGGACGATTTTGGCGATGGAGGCGGCTTTGATTGTGAGGATGCGGGAGGCAGGCTGGAAGAGTTGTTCAGAAGAGTCAATGCCGCCGTATATGAAAAATCGCTGGGAAGCGCTGAAGTCAGCGGGATGGGTACTACGCTGACCATGGCAGTGATAGCGGGTTCTTCACTTACCGCCGCACATGTTGGAGACAGCAGGCTTTATCTGATCCGGAACGGAGCTATCAGTCAGCTTACTGAAGATCACTCATATATCGGAGAGCTGGTCAGGAAGGGTACACTGACCAAAGAAGAAGCTGAGAACCATCCCAGGAAGAATGTCATAACAAGAGCCATCGGTTCTTCACCGGATTTGGAGGTGGATATTATTAGCCAGCAGATCGAGGCTGATGATATATACATACTTTGCACCGACGGTCTGACCAATATGGTAAGTGAGAGTGAAATTGCGGACATAGCAGCCGGCAGTGAGCCGGAGCATGCATGTGCAAAGCTTATAGAAGCCGCGAACAGACAGGGTGGCGAGGATAATATCACAGTCATCGTAATCAAGTGTTAGTGAAGGTGTGGATATGGTAGGACAGGTATTGGGAAATAGATATAAATTGCTCGAAAGGATCGGCGGAGGCGGCATGGCAGTCGTCTATAAGGCGAAATGTCTGCTTTTGAACCGTTTTGTCGCCGTTAAGATATTGCGCAGTGAATTCACCGACGATGAGGAATTCGTCAAGCGTTTCCGTGTGGAGGCCCAGGCCGCAGCGAGCCTGAACCATCCGAATATCGTATCGATCTTTGATGTTGGCAAGCAGGATGATATACAGTACATCGTTATGGAAATGATCGACGGAATCACATTGAAGGAGTATATCGCCGGGAAGGGTGCGCTGCCCTGGAGGGAAGCTGTCAGCATAGCGATCCAGATATGCTCCGCCATCGAACATGCACACAGGAACTTCATCGTTCACCGTGATATAAAACCGCATAATATCATGATAACAAATGAAGGCATTGCCAAGGTGACAGACTTCGGTATAGCCAGAGCTGTCACTTCTGCCACCATCACCATGGTCGGCAGCACCATAGGTTCTGTCCATTATTTCTCGCCGGAACAGGCAAGAGGCGGATTTATCGATGAAAAATCGGATCTTTACTCGCTGGGGATAACCATATATGAGATGGTGACGGGAAAGGTGCCCTTTGATGGGGAATCACCTGTGGCGATCGCTCTGAAGCACATACAGGAGAAGCCTCAAAAGCCAATAGATGTTAAGCCATCGATACCGAAGGGAGTAAATGACCTGATAGTCAAAGCCATGAAGAAGGACCAGAATCTCAGATACCAGACCGCATCCGAGATGCTTGCGGATCTGCAGATGGTCCTGTCGGAACCAAATGCGAAAATCAGCGGGAGCAATGCTGTAGAAGAGCTGCCGACGAAAAAGATGCAGGCAGTCAGCGCCGGATTTGATATAGACGAGAATATCGATGATGGAGATGAAGAATACATGGAAGAAGAGGATGATACAGCAACAAGGAAGAAAAGAGACCGGGTGAGCATCTGGCTCGGGATAGCGACCGGTCTGGTGATAACAGCACTTATCGTCTACTTGGGCATAAAACTCATTATTCCGATAATAACGCCTGACGATACGGCTTCATTCGTCGTTGAAGACTATACGAACATGGAATTCAACGAAGTGAAGGAGCTGCTGAGCCGATATGACATTATTGCTTCTGATAATGACAGGGTATACGATGATAAGGTCAAAAAAGGCGTCATCATATCACAGGATATAGCAGTGGGCAACACTCTGAAGCCCGGGAGCACGATAAATTTCGCCGTGAGCGCCGGG